>OLRQ01000978.1_pt1 | contig 25371 bp, 19 predicted proteins | sample 1671971 | NCBI WGS metagenome assembly OLRQ01 (sample SAMEA3136631, study PRJEB25190) | human gut metagenome | biome: human gut; feature: human-associated habitat; material: faeces | place: Austria | collected 2013
TCCGGCGTATATCGTTTGTTTGGTACTCCTTTTGGCATAGAAAAACACCCCACTTATTAGATAGTATACCATACTGTCTAACAAATGGGGTGCAGTTCAAAACCCCACTGCCCGCTTATTTCCCTTATCCGAAATTTCTGCTGCAGATGAGCCTTTCCCATACGGCACGATTGACGTATGTTTTGCTACTGGACCGCATGACCCTTTCGCAGAAGAACGGCTGGGTGGATGCGCAGGACCGGGCATATGTGCTCTATCCGTTGGCAGGGCTGGCGGAAGATCTTCAGAGCAGTATTTCCAGTGTCACCCGTGCCCTGCGGGAACTGGAAGCCGCACGGCTGATCGAACGGCAGACCAATGGCTTTTCCAAGCCGAACCAGATATTTCTCGGCGTTCCCCGGACTGCGCAGAAATGCCCGATCGGGATGGTCAAAAATGAGCATCCTGGTTGCTCAAAAGTGAGCAATACGATTGCGCAAAACTGCACACCTAACCAAATAAATAAGAACAACCTAAGATTGAACCAACTGAATAGAATCAAAGAAGCGTATGGGCGATATCGGAATGTTTTTCTGGAAGATTATTCGGAACTGGAAATGGAAATTGCAGAGTTGGATACTCTGATCGAAGACCTTTCAGCCTATATGCAGTCTACAGGCAGGAAGTACGCAGACCATGCGGCGACCCTGCGCAGCTGGTCAGCACGGAAGAAAAGACAACAGAAACCGGGAGCAGGCATCCCGGACTATACCTACAGCGAGGAGGAAAGTTTATGACGGAAACAATCCAGACAGCGATGGACAGGCTTATGACGATCTCTGTGGGACCGCAGGACTATGTTGCGGAAGATGGGCTGCTGTACTGCGGCAGCTGCAAAACTCCCAAGGAAGCGTTCTTTCCGAACGGCATAAAACTGTTTGGGCGTGACCGCCATCCGGCTGAATGCCGGTGCAGGCAGGCTACAAGGGAAAAGCAAGAGAAAGAAGAACGTGCAAGGCTGCATTACGAGAAGGTGCAGCGGCTGAAGCTGCAGGGTTTTACCGACTGGGCGATGCAGCACTGGACATTTGCAAACGATCACGGGCAAAATCCACAGGTGCAGCTGGCACAGCGGTATGTGGCCCACTGGCCGGAAATGCGGGAAAAGAATGTGGGGCTGCTGCTCTGGGGCGGTGTTGGTACAGGCAAGAGTTTTATGGCGGGCTGCATTGCCAATGCCCTGATGGAACAGGAAGTGGCCGTCTGCATGACGAATTTTGCCCGAATCATGAATGAACTGAATAACGCCTTTTCCGGGCGGAATGAAGTCGTGGACAGGCTCTGCGGCTATCCGTTGCTTATCATTGACGATTTCGGCATGGAGCGCGGCACGGAATATGCATTGGAGCAAATTTATAACATCATCGACAGCCGCTACCGCAGCCGGAAACCGCTGATCGTTACCACGAACCTGACCCTGACGGAGTTGAAAAAACCGCAGGATACCGCCCACGCCCGTATCTATGACCGTCTGCTGGAACTGTGTACCCCGATTGCCTGCACAGGCCCCAGCATGAGAAAGGACATAGGACAGGCAAAATTGGATTTACTGAAAACACTTCTGGCTTGAAAGGGAGGTGCGCGATTGAAAGAAAACGGCACAATGAATTGGCTGGAGCAGGTTCACCAGATGAAGAACCGGGATATCCGCACGATTGAACAGTCTGAACTGCAGGAACTGCCGCAGGATGCAGTGGAACACGGATTGCCACAAGAGGAAAGGCTGAAAAATCTGCTGGATAAGGTCCGAAATCCTTACTGCTATCTGGACAATGGAATTATTGTAAAGCTGAATTTTGCACCAAGAGGGAGCAGCACACTGTCTGAGCGCATTGGCAGGTGCTTTCAGTCTGCCAGTTGAAAAGGCAGAGAAACTTTCGGCAAGCTTCTGAAAAAACACGCAGAAAAATTTCACACTTTAATGCGATAAAGCACTGGACAAATGATGATGATTCTGGTAAGCTGTTTGTGGGTAAGAAAATAGGAATGTGCCAGCTGAGTAAAGTTTGCTCGGCAGGCTTGTTCTACATAGAAAAATGTGGAGCCTTTCGCTTCTCTGACGAACAGTATTGCCGATTCGTTAAGGAGGTGGAAGGCTTTTGTTATACCCTGATGTGAATTTGCAGAAGAGAACACAGCAAAATACAACCCGATACCGTACAGCCTTGTACTTGCGCTTGTCTCGTGAGGATGGCGATAAGACAGAGAGCGACAGTATTGTAAACCAGCGTACCCTGCTGGAAGCCTATGCCGCAGACCACCCGGAACTGTGCATCGTGGATGAGTTTGTGGACGATGGCTACTCCGGCTCGAACTTTGAACGGCCTGCGTTTCAAAACCTGTTCAGGGAACTGGAACAAGGGACTATCAACTGCATTCTGGTGAAAGATTTGTCCCGCTTTGGACGGAATTACATTGAAGTGGGACGTTATCTGGAACGCATTTTTCCAGTCATGCGGGTCCGGCTGATTGCTGTGACAGACAATTATGACAGTCAATCTGCGTGGAAGACCAGCGATTCCATCATGGTCCCGATGCGGAATTTGCTCAATGATGCCTACTGCCGGGATATTTCCGTCAAGATCAAAAGTCAGCTTGCGGTCAAGCGGAAAAGCGGTGATTTTGTGGGAAGTTTTGCAACCTATGGATACCAGAAGGACCCCAGCAATCATACCAAACTGATCGTGGACGAACTGGCAGCGGAAACAGTGCAGAACATTTTTCACTGGAAGATCAATGGCATGAGCAATCAGGGCATCGCAAATCGTTTGAATGCGAAAAAGGTATCGTCCCCAGCTGCACGAAAACTGCAGAGCGGTGCAAAGCTGAGCCTGCATTTCCGCAAGAGCGATGAGCCGCCGTGGTCTGCCAAGGCGGTGGACCGCATTTTGCACAACGAGGTCTATATCGGAAAACTGGTGCAGGGAAAGACAAGGAGACTGGACTATCGCTCAAAAAAGAAAATGAACGTACCGATGCGGGACTGGGTAATCGTGGACAACACCCATGAAGCAATCATTCCGGCAGAGCAGTTTGAACTGGTGCGGCGGATTCTGGAAACCGAAACACGCAGGCCGAACGATGCCGAAACGGTGGCCCTGTTTGCAGGATTTCTTTACTGTGGGGACTGCGGCAGCCGGCTGGTGCGCAGGTCGGCCAGCTATAAGGGAAAGCGGTATATCTATTATCAGTGCTCCGGCAGCAAGCAGAACAAGGGCAGCTGCACGAGCCATAACCTGCAGGATGAAAAGCTCTATAACATTGTGCGGAATGCGCTCCAGATGCAGATCCAGATCGTGATGGAGGAAGCAGAGTTTGTAGAAAGCATCCGGCAGGCCCAGCAGGAACCCTACCGTGTGCGGCGCATCGAACGGCAGATTCGGCAGCTGACAGCAGAAAAGGCCCATACCCAGGGCATTAAGGAAAAATTGTATGGGGATTACGCAGAGGAAATCCTCACACGGGAGGATTTTTTGAACTACAACGAACTGTACAGCAAGCGGATCGAAGAGTATGACCGCAAAATCACAGAACTGGAAGCAGAACGGCAAAACCTACAGACTGCTCCAAACGCTTATCCGTTTCTGGATGTGTACCGTAAGTATCGAAAATTGGAAAAAATCACCCGCCCGATGATTGTCGAATTGATTGAGAAAATCGAAGTGTATGAGGGCAATCGGGTAGAAATTACGTTCCGATTCCACGATGAAATTGCGGACCTGCTGGAAGAACTGCATCAGAAGCAGCAGACACAGCATGAAGTATCTGCATGAAAGGAGAGGCTGGACATATGGCAAGAGTAAGCAAGAAGGTAAGTGCAGCGCAGCGGGAAGCGGAAAACGCACCGCACCGTATCTGGAAAACCGCAATTTACGCACGACTGTCCGATTTTGATGATGTACTTCGGGATACGGAATCGCTGGAAGTGCAGATTTCTTACATCAAAGAGTATATCAACCACCGGGATGATCTGATGCTGCTGGATGTGTTTGCGGACAAGCGGTGCACAGGGATGAACTTTGACCGCCCGGAATTTGAACGGCTGTTGAAAGCACTGCAGGAGCGGAAAGTCAACTGCATTGTGGTAAAGGACTTCTCCCGACTGGGTCGTAATTTCGTGGAAACAGGTCAGTATCTGGAGCAAGTGTTTCCACTGTTTGGCGTAAGATTTATCGCCATCAACGATAACTATGACAGCCTGAACAGCCAGAGCCGGGACGGGATGCTGGTGCCGATCAAGAGCATGATCAACGAAATGTACTCGAAAGACCTGTCCCAGAAGATTCAGTCGTGCTTTCGCTCTAAGGAAGCGCGGGGAGAAATCTATACCCCTGTTCCATTTGGCTACAAAAAGGATCAGAAGAATCATTTGGTTCTGGATGAGGAAGTCAGCGATGTGGTAGTTCGGATTTTTCTCTGGAAGAAATCCGGCATGAAAGAGCGCGAGATTGCAAAGAAGTTGTCTGCGCAGGGAATCCAGACACCTTTTACACGCCGCTGTCAGCTGGGATACCTGAAAAACACCTTGCGGGTAAAGGACCCTGCATGGCAGCCGGCTTTCGTGACAAAGGTTCTGGAAAATCCGGTCTACACGGGAACCATGGTGTATAACCGCATCGCCTACGATGAAACGAATCGGAAAATCGGGCAGAATCCACGGGAAAGCTGGCGGATGGTGCCGGACAGTCACCCGGCAATTATCAGCTGGGAACTGTTTGATGAAGTTTCTGCATTGCGGGAAGCCGAGCAAGCAGTCAAGGAAGAGCAAAAAAAGTGGTGCAGACAGCGCAGAAAGAACAATCCGAACATCTTCAAAGGCAGAATCTTTTGCAAAAAGTGCGGAGAAAAATTGGTTTGTCATTGGCAAAGTGATGGTACGCTGTATTTTTACTGTGCATCTTGCCATGTTTCCATCTCAGAGAAAGACCTCTGGAACGGCATTGACAAGGAACTGCACCAGAGGTTAGAAGAACATAAGAATTTGAAAAAGCTGATGCAGAAGAATTCGGGAAATAGCAGCCTTGAAACAAAGAAAGTTGCATTGAGCCGTGAAATGGAACAGGTGTCGGGCAATATCGTTCGGCTGGAATCGCAGAAGCGCAGCGGCTATGAGCAGTATGTCCTCGGAAAACTTTCAAAAGAAAAATTTCTGGAACTGAAGCAGGGTTTGGAAAATGAAATCACAACACTGAAACAGACAAAAGCTGAAAAAGAGAAAGAACTGGCCGTTGTTCAAGAAGAATTGCAACGGAAAAAGCAGATCGCAGGCAGCACAGAAGTCCTTTTGACGGCAGATAATCTGCAGCAGTATGTAAAGAAAATCGAAGTGGATCGCGGAAAAATCACTTATACAGAATTTTTATTGTGATGAAAAAGGAGAACAAAGCAATGACAGAAATGAAAGAGAAAATCTACGATGCCCGGACAGGGATGGAATATATTTTGATTGGCGATTATTACCTGCCAGCCTTGAAAGTGCCACGGACTCGTCCGGTTGGCCGCTGGGGGATGCTGCACAAGGCGTACCTGAAACTGCGAAAACCAGCCTATTATCAGAGCCTGCTGCTGAATGGAAAGCTGGACGCTGTTTTGGCAGACGTGGAAGAACAGGCAGCAGAGCGATATGAGGTTTTGATCGAGCAGATGAGCCAGCGGGAGAGCATTTCAGAAAAACTGAAAGAAGAAAATCAGATGGAGTGGGTGCGCCGCATGAGAAATCTGGAAAATCGTGCAGAGGAAATCGTAAAGGCAGAATTGATCTACACGTTTGAAAGGCGGTGAGCAGCAGATGATCGGAACCTATTACCGGCTTTCACTTGCAGACGAGGATGTGGGTGCTGATAAGGCCGAGAGCAACAGCATTCAGGGCCAGCGCGGACTGGTAGAGGGGTATATCATGGCTCGCCCGGAACTGGCTGCAGAGCCACGTCAGGAGTATGTGGACGATGGCTACTCCGGCACCTCCACGAGCCGCCCGGCGTTCCAGCGGCTGATTCAGGACGCGCAGGATGGCAAGGTGAAAACAATTATCGTAAAGGACTTTTCCCGGTTTGCCCGCGATTATATCGAAGCAGGCGATTATATGGAGCGCATTTTTCCATTGCTGGGCGTTCGATTCATCTCTGTCAACGATGGGTATGACAGTGGAATGCAGGCCGGGAACGATGTACGCAGACTGGAAGTAGCCATTAAGAACATCATCAACGCATCCTACAGCCGGGATCTTTCTGCCAAAATCGCGGCAGCAGACCATGTGATGCAGAAAAAAGGAATGTATCTCGGAGGATACCGCCCGTTTGGATTCCTGCCGGACCCGAACGACTGTCATAAGCTAATCCTTGACCCGGTAGCCAGCCAGTATGTACGGTTGATCTTTGAACTGGCATTGCAGGGCAACAGAACAGGCACCATCGCAAAAATCCTGAATGAAAAGCAGATTCCAACCCCGGCAGCGTATCATGTGGCGGAAAACCATGTGTACAGTGAGCAGAAAGCATGGGATCTGCAGCGCAGCCATTGGACAAGTGGAACGGTTTACCATGTTCTGAAAAATGAGAAGTATAAGGGAACCTATGTGGGCGCGAAATTCATTATGCCGGTTCCCTGTAAGCATCGGGTTCTGCGCGCTCCTTTGGAACAGCAGGTACGTATTGAGGACAGCCATGCCGCCATTGTGACCCCGGAGGAATTTGAACAGGCACAAATGGTCATTATGCTGCAGCATGGGAAGCACCAGGCCGGGAACTACACAAAACACCAGTATCCCTTGAAAGGCAAGGTCTACTGCGGCTACTGCCAGAAGCTGATGAAATACCGTGTACTCAAGAAGCTTGGCCCCTCGTTTAACTGCAGATTTTCGGCCACAGCGGTGGACAGCCCTTGCAAGCGAGTCCCGATCGCCGAGGAACTGCTGGAACATATCGTCCGAAATGCGCTGGCAGCGCAGATAAAGCAGGCGGAGCATATATTGGGGATCCTGCACGAGCGGGAACGCAAAGCCTTAATCTGCTTTTCCACACTAGAACGGCAGGAAGAAAAGCTGAGTGCAGAAAAGGCAGAGATCGTAAAACAGCGCGTTGCACTGTATGAGCAGTATGCTGATGGAAACATGAGTAAGGAAGAGTTCATCCGACAGAGAGATGCTTACCGAGTGCAGGAAGATGAAAGAATGGCGCAAATCCAACGGCTGCGTACCGAGAAAAATCAAGTTTTCCAGCCTGTGAAGAAGGATACGGATAATTTGCAAGCCGTGATGAATACGGTGGGAGAAGCTGGCGATGTGATGCACCTGTCACAGAATGTGGTGGAAACCTTTATTAACCGCATTGAGGTTTTCAACGATGAACGCGTGAAAATTCGTTTTACATTTGAAGATGTGCTGGCAGGCTATGCAGAATGAGCCGTAGCCAGAATCAATGTGGTAAGCGGAAATTTTCTTGTAAGAACACAAGATTCATGGTATCATAGAAGCAATGAAAAGTCTGTGCATGGCTACGCGAAAGGAGCAGCAGAGATGAAAGAAATGAATATTCCCGTTGGAGTTTCGGATTTTGAAGAAATTCGTAAAAATGGGTATTACTATATTGATAAATCGGGACTGATTGGAGAACTGATCAGTAGAACCGGAACGAAAGTGACGCTTATTACTCGTCCTCGACGATTCGGTAAGACATTGGGCATGAGTATGCTGGAAAGCTTCTTCGACATCCGCAAGGACAGCAGAAAACTGTTTGAAGGGCTGGAAATTACAAAAAATCAAGCGTTGTGCGATGAGTGGATGAACCAATATCCTACAATTTTTGTTTCGTTTCGGCAAGTAGATGGACTAAATTTCACCGGGGCATATGATATGCTCACAATGGTGATAGCAGATTTGTACAACAAACATCTTTATTTGCTTGATAGTGAAAATGCTACAGAGTTCCAAAAAACAGCGTTTGCGCATCTTGCACATGGCAGTGGCTCCATAAAAGAAGTTAAGAGCAGCCTTATGCTTTTGACAACGATGATGCAAAGTTATTATGAAAAGCCTGTAATTCTTCTTATAGACGAGTATGATGTACCCGTAGCAAAAGCGAACAACAACGGTTATTATGATGAAATGCTCGATGTCATGAAAGGACTTATGCAAGCACTGAAAGACAATCAAGCACTTCGTTTTGCAGTTGTTACAGGTTGCCTGAAGATTGCGAAAGAGAGTATCTTTACAGGAACCAACAATTTTGTATCGGATACTATCACCAATTCTCGTCTGAACGAGTATTTCGGATTTGTACAGAGCGAGGTTGACCAGCTGCTAAAGGATGCCGACCTGAAAGAGCAGGCCGAAAACATCAAGAAATGGTATGATGGATACCATTTCGGAGCCTTTGATGTTTACTGCCCGTGGGACGTAATGAATTACATGCTGGAATTGCAGCGCGATCCGAAAGCAAAGCCTATCAGCTACTGGAAAAATACCAGCGACAATGCTATCATCCGTTCCTTTATTGACTATGCGGGCAGTACGATCACAAATAAACTTGAAACCCTGATGGCTGGTGGCTGCATCATTCAGCGTGTGGATGAAAACCTGACCTATGATTATCTGCATTCCTCAGAAGACAATCTTTGGAGTACGCTGTACTTGACAGGGTACCTGACCAAAGCTCGTGAAGGCGATTATAAAGGCGAATCGCCGGATGGCATGGTTGCCCTTATGATTCCTAATGCAGAAATCAAAGAGATTTTTGAAACAACAGTCATCAAATGGTTCGATGACAGTACGAAGAAGTGGAATCGAAATGCTTTGTTCGATGCAGTCTGGAACGGTGATAGCGAGGGCATTACCAAGGAAATGAATGCTCTGCTCCGGCGCACCATAAGCTACCATGACTACCGGGAAGACTTCTATCATGCTTTCCTTGCGGGCATCTTCACAGGTGCCGGATATATGGTAGATTCCAATAAGGAGCATGGAGAAGGCCGAAGTGATGTGGTCGTTTACGATTCCATCAATGCCCGCGTTGCAATCTTTGAAGCAAAGTACACGAAGGTTTTGGAAAATCTGGAAAGTGAATGCGATATAGCCTTGCAGCAAATTGATGATCGGATGTATGCAAAGGAGTATGAGGATGATTACGATCAGATCCTTTGCTACGGCATTTCGTTCTTTAAAAAACGCTGCATGGTAAAGAAAAAGTGATTCACAGTAAATCTTAACTTGAATTCTGTATTATAACTTAAAATGAGTTAAAATACAGAAAAAGAATTATAAGAGAAGCTCGCATAAACCACAGACAGCACCCAAGATGATTCGAGGGTGCGTCTGCGGCTTATGCGGGCCTTTTTATTTTGTGATTTTAATACGGATGGATGTTAAATTCCAAGGCAGACAAGAGTGGCCTTTAACTCCTTCGCCGTGCGGATAATGATTTCCTGCTCAGTTTCGTTGCAGTCCAATAACAGACGATGCAATTCGGTGTTGGAAGTTGAAACGGAATAGTGAAGACTGTCTATCCTCGAATTACCTTTTCAAACTGCTCGATGGTCATCTTTGCTTTCTCAGCAGCACGTTCCAGCTTCAAATCTCCATCTCGAACAAGTTGCACGAGCATCCTGAGTTCGCCTCTGAAATACGGCGTGGAGGATTACAGGCAATACCGCATAATTCTAAGTGCCGCGCCGCCGGGGCAATGCTTAAGCCGTTAGGCGAGAATTGCGCGGTGTTTTCCGGAATTTTTGACTGTCAGCGTCAAAGCGTATGGAGGAACTGTAATTTGTGCTTATAAAGTGAGATTTGTCTATATTTACAAAAGATATCACCATGCGTATAATAAAACTATAGCAAGTGCATAGAAAACCGCAAGGCGCCAACGGTTTTAGCACAACAATTCAAAATTTAAAGGAGATGCAAAACCATGAAAAAACAACTTAGTGCCCTGTTGGCGGCTGCGCTTTGTGCCGGTGCGCTGGCTGGCTGCGGTGCAAACAGCAATTCGGCAAATGCAGCAACAAGCGGTGCGGAAGATACCGTTACCTTGGCGGTCGTCAGCCCTGTTACGGGTGACAGCGCAGAATACGGTATCCACTTTAACGTCGGTGCGCAGATGGCAGCCGACAAAATCAACGAGGCCGGCGGCATCAACGGCAAGCAGGTCGTCTTGAAGAGCTTTGACTCCAAGAATGATGCCAAGGAAGCAGCGGAGGTTGCCCGCCTGATTTGCCAGGACAAGACCATCCTTGCCACCATCGGCGATTTCTCCAGCACCTGCTGCATGGCAACCGCCCCCATTTATGAAGAAAACAAGACCGTGCAGATTTCCCCCTCCGCCGGTCTGATCGACTTCCCCCGCGTAGGTCCTTACAACTTTCGACCACCGGTGTACAGGAAAACGACGGCGGTTTCCTGATGAACCGCGTCATCAACGAGAAGATGGGCGCCAAATCGGTGGCGATCGTCTACACCAACAACGACTACGGTCTGAATATGCTGAGCTATATGACGCAGGAAGCTGAGGCGGACGGCGTTGTGATCACCGACACCGAGGCTATTGCCTCCGGCGAGAAGGACTTTACCGCCATCGTTTCCAAGATGCGCCAGACCGAGCCGGAAGCCGTTGCCATTATGGGCAGCTACAACGAAGTAGCAAACTGCGTCAAGCAGATTCGTCAGGTAGGCTGGGATGTTCCCGTTGCGATCTCCGGTTCTGCCCTGACCGACCAGCTGGTGGAGCTGCTGGGCGACGACGTGAACGGCATCTACTCCAACATTGCCTTTGTTGCCAGTGACAACACCCCCGAAACGAAGGAGTTTAACGAGGAGTTTACCAAGCGTGCCAATATGCCCCCGTCCTTCCACAGCATCAGCACCTATGACACGGTTATGCTGGTATGCGATGCCGCGATCAAGTGCGGCGACAACCTGAACCGCGAAACCTTGAAGGACGCCATTCAGAGCTATAAGGGCTTTGACGGTCTGATGGGTCCCTTTGAGTTTACCGAGGACGGCGCTGTGTACCGCGGCTATAAGGTCGTTCAGTATCAGGACGGCGTACTGACCTCCGTATCCGATTACATGATGGTTCACGACTAAGGCACCTTGTACAATTTGCGGCTGACGGCGAAACGCCTGCGCCCCTGTGATTGCGTGGTACTGCCTTAAAGGAGCTGATCGTACCCGTGCCTTGACCCATGAAGCGAAAAGGCACGGGTATTTTCTATCCCTTTTTCAGCAGGAGGATAAAAAATGACCTATCTGATAGAACAACTTATCAATGGCATCTGCCAGGGCGCAATTTATGCGCTGTTTGCCATTGGCTACACCATCATTGTGGGTGTGGTGGGCTTGGTGTCCTTCACCTTTGGTGAGGTGATTATGATCGGCGCGTTTGCCGCGCTGTTTACCGCAACCCTGACCGGCGGAAATATTCTTTTGACGATTCTTTTCAGCTTTGCCGCATCGGGTCTGATCGGCATTGTGATCCACAAAATCTGCTATGAGAAATTTTTTGAGTCCGCGCGCTACATTCCGCTGATCTGCACCATCGGTATGAGTATGCTGATCAAAAACACCGTGCAGATTCTTTTCGGCAGCGAAACAAAAGCCATGCCGGAGGTCATCCCCTTGGGCGGCATACAAATCGGGAATTATCGTATCACCTATGTGCAATGCACTGTTATGGTGGTTGTGACTGTGCTGTGCATCCTGCTCTCGATTTTCCTGAACAAAACCAAGCAGGGCGTTATCCTGCGTGCAGTCAGCCAGGACCGCAAGGCAGCGGCTATGGTCGGCATTGATGTCAGCGGCGCAACGCTGATGGGCAACGTGCTGGGCTGCGGCATCGGCGGCGTGGCAGGTATGCTGTATGCGCTGTATTACGGCTCACTTTCGGCTTCCATGGGCGGTATGGCGACCATGAAGGCGTTCAGCTCCTCCGTACTGGGCGGTCTTGTCGATATACAGGCCTCTGCCATCGGCGGCTTGCTGATCGGTATTTCGGAAAACTACGGCATTGCGCTGTTCTCGTCCAGCTTGCGGGACATGATCGCGTTTGTATTCCTGATTATCGTTCTGATCTTTTTTCCGAAGGGACTTCGCATTAAGATTGGGAGGAAAGCAAAATGAAAGAAAAATGGCAATCCATCCGCGGCTTTTTCCGCAAAAACAGCCGCAAACTGATACCGCTTTTGCTGCTGGCGGCAATTCTTCTGCCCATTGTGGTAGATAACAGCTATGTGCTGGGTATCTGCACAAAGATTCTTCTGTATATGCTGCTGGCAAGCTCGGTCAACGTCATCAACGGCTACAGCGGTCAGTTTGCTATTGGTCATGCCGGCTTTTTGTGCGTGGGCGCGTACACGGCAGCTATCCTGATGGCGCGCGCCAATGTTCCGTTCTTTCTTGCCATGCTGGGTGCCGGGGTGATGACCGCCCTGTTCGGGATGCTGGTTTCCTTTCCCATCGGTAAGCTGTCCGGCATTTATCTGGGCTTTGTCACCTTGGGCTTTTCGGAAATCGTGCGTATTATCTGCCTGAACTGGACCTCGGTAACAGGCGGACCTATGGGCATCAAGGCAATTCCCGGTCCGAAAATTTTCGGCTTCTCCTTGCAGTCCTCGCGCGGGTATTACTATATTATCTTCACCTTTTTGGTCATTATGGTTTTCTGCACCAGCCGCATTCTGAAATCCCGCACCGGGCGTGCGTGGATCTCCATCCGCGAAAACGGCGCAGCGGCAGCATCCATCGGTATCAATACGGCGCAGTACAAGACGATGAACATTATGTACGCCACCTTCTGGGAAGGCTGTGCCGGCGCCTTTATGGCAACCTATTACCACTTTGTGGATTCCTCGATGTTTGTTACAGATGAAAGCTTCAACATTCTGTCCATGGCGATCATCGGTGGTATGGGCACCATCGCCGGTCCGTTGGTGGGCGCACTGCTGATCAACATCGTTACCGAGGCTTTCCGCTTCCTGTCGGAATACCGTATGGTCGTATATGCGCTGATCATCATCGGTATGATGTGGCTGCGCCCGCAGGGCATTGCCGGCAGCAGCGACAGCGTGCTGGTCAGCGGCGGCTCCAAAAAAGGTCGTGCGCGGCGGCGTACCGCACATCCCAAACCGGTACAGCCGGAAACGGAAAAGGAGGGCTGATTTATGGCGCTGTTAAAGACAGTCGGGCTTTGCAAATATTTTGGCGGTCTGAAGGCGGTAAACCATGTCGATATGGAAGTGCAGCAGGGGCAGGTTTTTGGCATTATCGGACCGAACGGTGCCGGTAAGACGACCTTTTTCAACCTCTGCGCCGGGACTATCCCCGCCACGGAGGGCGAGATCTGGTTTGACGGAAAAAACATAACCGGCTACCGCCCCCATATGGCGGCGAAGGCGGGCATCGCCAGAACATTCCAGAACATCCAGCTTTTCCAGAACACGACCGTGCTGGAAAACGTTGCGGTCGGCTTCCACATCCACACCAACACCAATATGCTGGATGCCGTTTTGGGCAACGCACACCAGAAAAACACCGAAAAAGAAATCTACGAAAAAGGCGCGGCGCTGCTGGAGCGTCTGGAGCTGGGGCAATACAAGGACACGCTGGCAAAAAACCTGCCCTACGGCATCCAGCGCAAGGTGGAAATTGCCCGTGCGCTGGCAATTTCCCCCAAAATTCTGCTGTTGGACGAACCCGCAGCCGGTATGAACCCGAACGAAACCCACGAGCTGCTTTTGTTTGTAAAAAAGCTGAACGCAGAGGGGCTAACGGTGGTCGTCATTGAGCATGACCTGAAATTCATTATGAACGTTTGCGACCACATTATGGTGCTGAACTACGGTCAGAAGCTTTGCGAGGGCAATGCGCAGGAAATTCAGAACAACAAGCAGGTGCAGGAAGCCTATTTCGGAAAACGCGCCGGACTTGGCGGAACGGAGGGGTAATTTATGCTGAAGGTGAAAAATCTCAAGGTGAATTACGGACACATTTCGGCATTGAACGGTATCTCGTTTGAGGTGCCGGACAACAGCATCGTTTCCCTGATCGGTGCCAACGGCGCCGGAAAGACCACGACGCTGATGGCGATCTCCGGTTTGGTGGATGCCGCCGAGGGGCAGATTTTGCTGGACGATATGGACATTACCGACTGCCGTCCCAACTCGATCGTGCAGATGGGCGTATGCCATGTGCCGGAAGGACGGCACGTTTTCCCGGAGCTTTCGGTGTACGAAAACCTGGTGGCGGGTGCGATCCCCTGCAAAAAACTGCCCCGCGCAGAGCTGCAGAACCGCATTGAGCAGCAGTTTGAGCTGTTCCCGCGCCTGAAGGAGCGCTCCTCTCAGATGGCAGGCACCATGTCCGGCGGTGAGCAGCAGATGCTTGCCATTTCCCGCGGGCTTATGTCCAACCCGAAGCTGCTGATGCTGGACGAACCCAGTCTGGGTCTGGCGCCGATTATTGTGGAAGAAATTTTCAATATGATCGAGAAGGTCAGAAAAGCCGGAACGACCGTGCTTTTGATTGAGCAGAACGCATCCATCGCTCTGCAGATCTCCGATTACGCCTACGCCATCGAGTTGGGGCGCATCAGCCTTTCGGGTACCGGGCAGGAGCTGCTGAACAGTGAGGATGTAAAACGTGTCTACCTTGGAATGTAAAGGAGAATCTACAATGAAACAGGATCAGAATCTTCGTTTTGTTATCATCGGTATGGGCTACCTGATGGAATACATTGCCCCGTGCTACTCAAAGCTGCTGGGCGACAAAAAGGCAGAGCAGATGCTGGGCGTTACCGCCGAGCCGCAGGCTGTGCAGACTAAGGCAAAGGCAACCGGTATCCCCGTTATCCTGAACGACAATGCCGGGGCGCTGCGCCGGATGGAGCCGGATATCATTCTGTTTGCCCCGCCGCCGAGCCTGGCTGCCCCGCTTACCGAAAGCGTGCTGGTACCCTATTTTGCAGAGTGCCGCGCGGCCGGCAAGGAGCTGCCGATGCTGTTCGCCTTCCCGCCGAAGCCGGAGGGCAAATACTATCAGGAGCAGCTGGGGCACGACTGCAAGGTCGTGAACATCCTGCCGAATATGATTTCCGAAATTTGCGGGCGCACCTGTGCAGAAGCCGGGTTTACCATGGTCACCCTGCCCGAAAGCCACACCTGGCAGCCGGAGGAGCTGGACTTTATCCGACGGTTCTGGCAGCCCTTGGGGCAGGTGGTGTTCCTGACCCCGGCAGAGGTGCAGGTTGCGCTGGCGGTTTCCTGCTCGAACCAGATGCTGTCGGAAATTTTCCTGGATATGCAGACGGCATTGCCCGAGGCATACCACGAAAGTGCCTCCGCGCTGGCAGAAGCGGCGCGCGCCTACCTGATGGAAAAGCTGGGCTATCAGCCGCCGCAGCCGGTGGAAAGCAGCGTGCAGGCAGTCCCGCCCGCCATGCTGGAGGCAGTAAAGAAAGTGACCTACCATGCCCACCGCGGCACGCTGAAATTTATGCTGGAAAAGGGCTTTGACGCCGACAAGGCAGAAACCATCCAGCGTATGAACTATGACCTGAACCTGCGCAAGGTGCAGCTGATGCCCCGTGAGGAGCTGCGCCGCGCGACCAGACATCATGCCACCCGCGGCGGCGTACTGGAGCGCGCCTGCATTTCCTACACCCAGAACTGGCAGGACTCGGTATGCAGCCATTTTGCCAAGTACCCGGACTGGACACCCGATGCACAGTGGGCAGAAGCACTGGAGGACGGCTTTGTGCAGATGTCGCAGGACGTGTTTGACCACCTGAGCCAGCTGGCAAAAAAGAAGGAAGAAAGCGTCTGCGATATTGAGCAGCACGCGGTGCTGTACGCGCTGTTGGAAAAAGAAGCAGTGGAGCAGGCAGGGGAAGCCGGGCGTGCCGCCATGACGGAAGCGACTGCACAGTACGGCTTGGAGAGAGGACGCCGGATGCGCGCCCATGCGCTGGAGCATGGCGACGAGGTGAATTCCTTTACCTATCTTGCCTACGGCGAGTGGAGCCCCAAGCCCGGTCAGATGGAAGTGGGCGAGGTTCCCGAAATCGAGCTGTATACGACCCATGTCACAAAATGCGAGTGGTGCCGCTGCTGGAACAAGCACAACCTGATGGAGTACGGCAAGGCATACTGCCAGAACGTAGACAAATGCATTGCCCACGGCTATGACCCCGACTTTGACCTGGGCGTGAACTCCCTGATGAGCGCCGGCGACGCCGTCTGTGAGTTTGGCTACGGCTTTATTATGACCCCGGAGCTGCGCGAAAAGCTGGCAGAGATTCGTCAGCGCATCGGCACCTCGGCACAAAAGGGCTTCAATTACCATACGGCGCATCTGTGGGTCACCTGCCGCCGCGTTCTGTGCGAGCAGCTGGGAGAAACCGCAGGCAATGATATTGCGGATGCCGCCCTGTTTGATTTGACCCGCCGGTTCGGCAGCGGTTATACCGAGGCAATTTTGGCGCTGAAGGATCTGGACTTCAACCAGCCGTAAAGGAAAGCCGGGTGATATTCGATGACCGATTGGATCACAGAGTGGCTGCAGCAAAATAAGGCTGAGATCGACAGGCTTGCCGATACCATTTTTACCCACCCCGAAACAGCGGGGGAGGAAACCCAAAGCGCTGCGGCCCTTGAAAACTTTTTGCAGAAAAACGGATTTTCGGTAAGCAAAAACACCGCCGGCTTGCCCACCGCATTTACCGCCGAAAAGGGTAAGGGCGAACCGCGCATCGCCTTTTTGGCAGAGTATGACGCACTGCCGAATCTGGGGCAAAACCCGGTCGCGCACTGCGATCCTGTTCCCGGAAACGGGCATGGCTGCGGGCATAACCTGCTGGGTGCCGGTATTGCGGCGGCGGCCTGTGCGCTGGCTTATGCGCTGGAGCAGGAAAACCTGCTCGGGCAGGTCGTGGTTTACGGCTGCCCGGAGGAGGAAATCTGCCGGGGAAAAATCGTTATGGCAAACGCCCACTGCTTTGACAGGGACGATGCGGCAATCTCGTGGCATCCGGCGGACAAGAACCAAGTCAGTGAGGAAGTTTTTCAGGCGATGACGTCCCGCGTCTTTCGGTTCTATGGCAAAAGTGCCCACGCGGCTGCCAGCCCGGAAATGGGGCGCAGCGCGCTGGACGCGGCAGAGCTGACAAACGTTGCTGTAAATTACCTGCGGGAGCATGTGCCGACCGATGTGCGGATGCATTATGTGTACACCCACGCGGGGGATAAACCGAATATAGTTCCCAATTACGCAGAATTATGGTATTATATTCGTGCAGCGTCCAGAAAAACCATGCTGGATGCAGACCGCCGCGTGATTTTGGCGGCAGAGGGCGCAGCCCACGCCACCGAAACACGCATGGAAACCGAGGAACTGACCCGCTCGCCGGAAACGCTTTTGAACCGCACCTTGATGGAAGCAATGCATCGCCAGCTGGAAATCTGCGGTGCGCCGCGCTTTACGCAGCAGGACAAGGACTTTGCCGCAGCCATCCAAAAGGAATTGGGGCTGCCGGGTCCTGCCCTGGAGGAAACGCTCCGCCCGCTGGGCGGCAGCCCCCGGTATGTACCCGGTTCCACGGATGTATCTGCCGTAAGCTGGCGCACCCCGACGGTGACACTGAATACCGTCTGTCAGGCACGGGGCATCCCCGGGCATCATTGGTCGGTGACGGCGTGCTCCGGGGCGGAGCTGGGGCGCACAGGTATGAGCAAGGCGGCACAGATCATGGCCTGCTTTGGGCGGGAACTTTGCCTGCAGTCGGAGCTGCTGCGCAAAGCCCGCGATGAGTTTGAACAGGCACGCTGCCAAGAATAATGCAATACAAACGATTTTCCTGCCGTATAACGGCAGGAAAATCGTTTGGTCTACAGGAAAGCAGGGAAAACGATGCTTTTTCGGCGGCTTGTCGTATGGAACAGTACCATTTTGGTATTTCTTACCGCGGTTTTTGTTTGGTACAACCTTACCAGTACGCAAAAAATCGTGGAGGAAGAAGTCTACAATTCCTTTTATACCTCAATGGACACCGGCGCGGCGGAGCTGGCATCGGTTTTCCGGGATGCGCGCAATCTGACGCTGGAGCTCTGCGCCAACACCTCCGTGCAGAGAGCCCTGCGGCAGGACGATGCCGCTTGGCAGGACGAGGAACAGAAGATTCAAGCCGCAAGACAATCCAGCGAAAATCTGACGAGATTTTTCCCGACCTTCAATGCGGAAATCTATGGCTTGGATGCAGAACATCAGCTGTTTGGCGCAGACAATATCAAAAACATTTCCGAGGAATGGCTGCAGGCGGTGCTGCACGCGCAGGGGCAGTTTGTATGGGATTACCACTATACAGAATACGGCTCCAGCGTGCGGGTTTCCCACCTGATTTACGATGAACAGAACTGGGAGCAGCCGCTGGGCATTGTCAGCGTGTATGTCAACAGTGATTATCTGCGCTACGCCCTGAACTCCATCCGGCTGGGAAACAATACGGTGGTGTATCTGCTGGATGCCAAGGGCAACCTGCTTTTCCCCTATGAAACCGGCGTTTCCATTCCGGAAAATGTCGGTGAAACGGTAACTATTGCCGGCAGTGCATCCGGGCGTTCTGCTTTTGTGATGCGCAGGCTTTCGGTCAACGGGTTCCGCATTGTCGGCGAGGCAAGGGATTTTGACGCGCTGAAGGAAATCACGGCACAGCGCAAAACCATTCTGCTGCTTGCTCTGACGGCGCTGACAATCTCGGTTTTGGCGGCGCTGCTGCTGACATACCATATCTCCACCCCCATACTGGCGCTTTCCAACATTATGAAAAAGGTCGGCGCCGGGGATTTCAAGGTGGATGTGCCTGTCTACAAAGGACACGATGAGGTTGCCATCTTGTACAGCAACTTTAAAAATATGCTGGAAATGCGCGAAAGGCTGACCGAAGAAGTCTACGGCGCCAAGGTGCGCGAAAAAGAAGCAGAGCTTCGCACCCTGCAGGCGCAAATCAACCCGCATTTTTTGTACAATACACTGGATTCCATCAACTGGATGGCGGTCAAATACGGCGCCGATGATATTGAGGAAATGGTCACGGATCTTTCGCAGATGCTGCGCTACTCGCTCAATAACGGTGTCAACCAATTGAAGGTGTCGGAAGAACTGACCCAGATCCGCTGCTATCTGAACATTCAGCAAAAGCGGTTTTCCAACTCGTTCAGCACGTCCTATGAAATTGACCCCGAGGTGCTGGACTATCAGGTCATCAAGCTGCTGCTGCAGCCCTTGGTAGAAAACGCTCTGCAGCACGGCTTTGATGAATCCGGTCAGACCGGAAAGCTGATGCTTCGCGTAAAAAAGAAGGAAAACAACATTGAGTTTTCGGTGCTGAATAACGGCAACAAAATGGATCTGGAAAAGGTGAAACAGGCGCTGCAGCTGCCGGAGGATGCAAAGCCGACCAGCTACGGGCTGCGCAATGTCAATGACCGGTTGGTCAAATACTACGGGGCAAAAAGCGGGCTTCAATTTTCCATTGAGGGCGATTATTCCTGCGCCCGCTTTACCATTCCGGCGCAACTGTGAGGAAAAGCAGTATGGATACGGAAATTCGTGTTTTAATTGCAGATGATGAACAAATCGCACGGGAAACCATGCGGGATTATCTGCCATGGGCAGAAATGGGGATGCAAACGCCGATCTGCGTAGAAAACGGTGCCTTGGCGCTTGATCATCTTTGCCACGACAAAATCGATATCTTTATTATGGATATTCGTATGCCGATTATGGACGGTATGGCGCTGTTGGAGGAAATTACGCGCAGAAATATTGACGTGCTGATCATCGTGCTTTCTGCCTATGACCAGTTTGAATACGCGCAAAAGGCAATCAGCTCCCGCAAGGTGTTTGAGTATGTCCTTAAACCGATTCGCCGCGGCAACTTCTGCACGCTTTTGCAAAAAGCCGCAGCGGCGGTGCGCAGCAAGCGTGCCGAAAACAGCCCGGACAGTCAGGCGCTGTATGACGAGGTTCGCAAAAATTATAACGGATTCCTTATGCAGGGGCATACCGCAGAGGGGATCGCCTTGGTCAGACAAAAGCTGGAGGCACTGCCGGAGCCATGGTCAGACTGGGAAGGCAAAAAACGATTTTTGATATCGCTGTACACAGATACCCAGCTGGAAGCCGTTAAGCAAAGCACCAAAAAAGGGCAGCCTGCGTGCCTGCCGATGAACGGGCTGGTTCAATTTGAGGCAAGCCATACGGACGCAGAGCTATGGCAGACCTTTGTGTCCACCGTGGAAGAACTGCAGCCGTACCTACAACCAGCCACGGCAGAAACCTCCAAAGCCAGCGCCGTGATTGAGCATTGCCTGCGGGCAATCGACGCCCACTATATGGAACGCACCTTCTCCTTAAACTGGCTGGCGGAGGAAATGAAGCTGAACCCCAATTATCTTTCCACGCGGTTTAAGAAGGAAACCGGCGTGGGCTTTGTCCGCTATGTCAACCAGCTGCGCGTATGGCGCGCGCAGCAGCTGCTGCGGGATATGCGATACCGCGCCGGGGAAGTGGCAGGCATGGTGGGCTTTGATAACCCCCAATATTTCACAAGAATTTTCAAGGAAATGACGGGCATTGTTCCCTCGGAGTACCGCAGCAGGATCTGCCCGCACGACGCTGAGCCGTAAGGCAAGAATTTTGCGCAGGAGGTAAATCAATGAAAAAAGAAGCATACGCTATGTATCGGGATATTCTGCGGGAGGAGCTTCTTCTGGCGATGGGCTGCACAGAGCCGGTTGCCGTTGCTTATGCCGGAGCCATTGCCCGAAGCGTTCTGGACAAGCCGCAAAGCATCCGAAAATGCGAGTTATATGTCAGTGGCAACATCATTAAAAATGTAAAAAGTGTCATTGTCCCCAACACAGACGGCATGAAAGGACTGGAAACCGCCGTTATACTGGGCGTTATCGCCGGGGATGAAACAGCGGGGCTGCAGGTGATATCCAACGTGACGGCGCTACAGCGCGAAAAAACCAAACAGGCATTGCGCAGCTGCCCTGTGGAGGTACATACGGCACCCAATGACAAGGTTTTTTACATTGAGGTTCGCCTGACAGCGGACGGGGAAACCTCCTGCACGGTGATTGAGGATTTCCATACCCATATCACCCGGGTGGAACACAATGGTGTGCAGCAACCTTTGCCGCATTGCGGGGAGGCTGCACAGGAAGCGGTGGAAACCGACCGAAGCCATATGACGGTGGAGGGGATTTTGGAGTATGCCGAAACGGTAGACCTGGAGGAGGTTCGGTTTCTGCTGGAACGCCAGATTCAGTGCAACACCGCCATCTCGGAGGAAGGGCTGAAGAACCTCTGGGGCGCACAGGTCGGGCGTACAATTCTGAAAGCAGGAAACGCCGACGTCTATACCCGTGCGGTAGCCGCCGCAGCGGCAGGAAGCGACGCGCGTATGAGTGGGTGCGAGCTACCGGTGGGCATTGTCTCCGGCAGCGGAAACCAAGGTATGACGGCAACCCTGCCGGTCATTGCCTATGCAAAAGAAATCGGTGCCACGCAGGAAAAACTGCTGCGGGCGGTGCTGATCTCTGATTTGATCACCATCCACCAAAAAACCGGGATCGGTCGTTTGTCCGCATTCTGCGGTGCCACCAGCGCCGGCATTGGCGCGGCGTGCGGCATTGCATGGCTGGACGGCGGCGATTATGAGGTGATTGCCCATACCATCGTCAACGGGTTGGCAATTTTGTCCGGTATGGTGTGTGACGGCGCTAAGCCGTCGTGCGCAGCCAAAATTGCAACCGCTGTGCGCAACGGTCTGCTGGGCTACCAAATGTACCGGCAGGGCTGTCAGTTTTACGGCGGCGACGGCATCGTCACCAAGGGCGTAGAAAACACCATTGCCAATGTCGGGCGTCTTGCCAACCGCGGTATGCGCAGCACGGATTGCGAGATTTTGAATATTATGATCGGGAACTGAACCAAAGGTGTGCTGTTTCGCAATACGGCACGACCCGGCGCAGCAGCCTCTCCCTTGCCTTGCGGCAGGGGAGAGGCTGCTTGTGTTTTTGGGGGCGCTTCAGAGCGACGCGGGAATCTTTATGAACAGCCTGTGCGGTATGTGGGTGCTGGTGGCAGTGGTTCAGGGAATTTCGCTGCTGATACAAGCAGCCTGGCAGACAACCGCTGCACAGGAAACAAAAATCAACATTTGGGATCGCCTGCAAAAAGCGGCGGAGCGATGCAAGCCCAAAGCCACAGACTCGCAGGGGATGATTTTGACACTGCTGCGCCTTGCCACGGTATTGCTGGCGATCGTTTCGTGGTGGAGCACGGCACAAGGTATGCAGGATTATGTGTTTTCGCAGACGTGGCAGGCCAATCTTGCCTCGTTTGCCATACAAAGCATCCTGCTGGGGCTGAACTTTTACCTGCCGACCTTCTGGCGCTGGATACATAGTCTGCGCGGGAAAACCTGCGTGCTGGCACTCAGCGGTGTGGTCTTGTTCTGCTCCTCGTGGTTCAGCTATGTTTTTATCGTTGGCACGGTCTACGAAAAAAGCTGGCAGACCGAAAGCTACCTGCTGGTTCAGCCCGTATATCGAAATGAACTGTACAAAACAGATGAATTTGTACAAATCGGCAGCGCTGCCCTGCGGGAAACGCTGAGCGATGAGGTGGCGGCTCTGTACGCTGCCGGCAAGACCGTCGATACCGGAACAACACAGAATCCTTCTGGCTTGGATCTGCAGCCGACAAGGCAAGCTACGCCGACAAGGCGGACTTTGCGGCAAAAAATGAAATTGCTTCGGCAATCCAATCGATGCAGACCGCCACGCAGGAGGGAGCATCCCCGGCGTGCGCGAACAGGCTGCCGCGGCGCTGACACAGCTTACAGAACAGGTGGAAACCCGCATCGAACAGCTGACACAGCAGGTAAGCCAGACGCAGGATGCCTTGACGGCAGCAGCAGATGCGCAGAACAGCGCAGCCAGCGCCTTGCGCAATGCGCCGTATGGAAGTAACACCGCCGCCTTGAAGAATGCCTATAGCAGCGCAGCATCGCGGTTGAGCAATTTGCAGGATACAATAAACCAGCAGCAACAAAACCTGCAGGATTATCAGCAGGCGCAGGAAATCGTGCAACGGTACGCAGGTGTGCTGGGAATTGCCGAAAATGCAGCCTCTGTGCAGACCGGGCAGGCGTTGCGCAGCATTCAAAGTGCATTGCTCCAGACCGATGTAGATACGGACGCAATCGAACAGCAGGCACGCGCTGTGTTTGAACAGCTGCAAGCCGCACAGGACAGTGGGGCGGACGCGGATTTCCAGACATTACTGAATGATATGGACAGCTTTATCCGCAAGGTGCAGGATTACGCTGTTCTGAAAGCATCCGGCGATGCGCTGAAAAACCAGATCAACCGTATGGCGGCAGACACGGCGCAGGATACGGAAAACTGGGAGCCGCTGTGGACGGAAAAACTGGAGCTTCTCAAAGCGACGATCAGCGGTCTGCCGGTCAGTGACAGCGGGCAGGCGTATGACCGTGCAGATGCCCTTGATCAGCTGGACGATGCACAGCGCCTGTATATTTCCGAGTATAACTCGGTTGACCAGGCACTGATTTATCTGGGAAGCCCCTATTGCCAGCTTGCGATATTCTCTCTTGTGCTGACGTTCTTCTTGGATATTGCCGCCTTTATTACTGGGCTTGTCATTGATGTGGCAGATCGGCGCAAAATGTCGGAGAGATAAAAATCCCAATAGGATAGAGGGACAGCCCCTTCCGCCGGTGTAATTCCAGCGGACGGGGCTGTTGCTTTATGCTCATGTGTGACGTAGCGCATCCTGAACGATGCGGGTTTTCAGACAAACAAAGAGAACGCCCCGCTGCCGTCAAGTAGTTACGTAACAATTTGGTAGATTGAACAAGGCGGGAAGTGCTGCTTTGTTGAATATGTAGAGAAAATGGACAATTTTCTCATACGCTGCCATGTTAAGATTTTTCTTTTTTTAAATACTAAAAAAGCGATAGACTTTCTGTCGATTTTTAAGGGGAAGTCGCTCCAATTCCTCTTTGAAAAGGTCGCTGCTGCATCTGCCGCCGAACATTTCCCGTGGGTAGCCGTTTATGAAATGCTGGGCCATGGTGGCATCGTACTGGGTTTTGTTCTTCATACTCTTTCCCTTGGGAAAGTAGCGGCGCAGCAGTTTGTTATTGTTCTCATTGCCTCCGCGTTCATGCGGGGCCTGCGGGTGACAATAGTAGGTGGTCAGGCCGAGGGCATCCAGTCCTGCTTGGTCGGCAAATTCGCAGCCGTTGTCGCTCGTCAGGGTTTTGAATATCTGTTTGAAATCTCTGCCCAGCTGGCGTTTTAGCCAGCGCATAGCGCTCACAGTGGAGAGTGCTGTTTTATCTGCTACTTTTATTACAATTTCCTGTCTTGTCATTCGCTCGGTGAGGACAAGGCAGGATTCTTTTTTGCCTTCGCTGCTGCCGATGATGGAGTCGATTTCCCAGTGTCCGAAAGTATTCCGCAGGGTTATGTACTTTGGGCGTTGTTCTATGCTGCGGTGCAGTACGTTTTTGCTGCGCATGGGCTTTTTTTCCGCTACCTTTCCTTTGCGCTTCTTGGGGTGGCCTACGGGCAGGGTTTTATAGGTGACGTTTGGGATTAGGCCTTCTTTGATGTAGCGGTACAGGGTTTGCTTGCTGATGGTCAGGCCATAGGTATCCTGTACTTTCTGAATTGCTGCGTATGGGCTGTAGCCCATGCAGATGCACTCGCCGAGGGCTGCTGCATAGGCGTGGTTATTACCGAGTTTCAAGCCCTTGCTGTGGGCAGTTTTCTGATAGTTGGCGGTCTGCTGGGCGGCGTAGGCATCATAGACTTTGCTGACTATCCACGTTTTGTAGTCGAGGTGCTCTACCTGTCCTTTTTTCAGTTCTCTGGTGATGGCAGAACGGCAGCAGCCGATGATGTCAGCGATAGCCTGATGGGTCAGGCCAGCTTTGTGCAGTGCTTCAATTTTTGCACGTTCGTCCTGGGTGAAATGCTTTCCTTTGCAGCGTGGTTCAACTTCCATTTGTTTGTACATCCTCTCGTAAGGCTCTACAAACATTCTGGCCGGGATGGAACAATAGTAAAGGTCGGGTAGTATTTTTTGATTCTCAAAAAATCTCCACCCTCTCTTGACAATTGCTCCATCCCGGCACGGCACAAGGGAAATGGCATCTAAAGGCAAATAAAAAGCCGTGCCTACGGCACGGCCACGCGCCTAACGGCGCGTCAGCTAATAAAGTGGGAAAAGTGTAAAGGCAAGTGGGCGCGACA
>OLRQ01000979.1_pt1 | contig 25350 bp, 23 predicted proteins | sample 1671971 | NCBI WGS metagenome assembly OLRQ01 (sample SAMEA3136631, study PRJEB25190) | human gut metagenome | biome: human gut; feature: human-associated habitat; material: faeces | place: Austria | collected 2013
GCCCCGGCCCCTACGACCATGACGGACAGCATCATAGCCACGCAGAGAACCAGGGGCAGAACCTTCTTCAGGTTTCAAAGTGCTGATTCCCAAGAATTTTCGCTTCATTTTCCCACCAAATTTCCCACCACTAAAATGACGTGATTTCCCTGAAATTTCCAGCGTTTAGCGTATCCAAGCGAGAAATATTTTGGTGCAAAATAGACAAATCTCGATGTGTGTAGATGTCAGCAGTTACCGCGATGCTGCTGTGACCCATCAGCTCTTTCGCAATGTTAATGGCTACGCCGCCTCTTTGCAAATCTGTACAGAAAGTATGTCGCAGGCAATAAAGGGTAAGGTCCGGTGCGATCGCATGGTGAATGATCTTGCCATCCTGTGCTTCTGCTCCCATGTGAAGGTCCAGTTCTTTGGCGAAAGAATTCCATAGCCGCCACACGCTGGTGGAGCTGCGGACAGTTCCTTTCTTCGTAGGAAAGAGCAAAGAAAAAGGATCTCCTCTGGCTTGCCAAAGCAACTGCCGAAGATCTTTCCGCATTGGAATATCTCGAATTCCTGCTGCGGTCTTCGGCGTCTTGATATGGTTGGTTCCGCTTTCAATGGCTTTATAGACATGAATTTCGTTTCGGTCGAAGTCAATATCCTTCCACTGAAGCGCAGCGGCTTCCCCTGGCCTGAGTCCACTGTATAAAATGAGAAGAACCCACAGCCCGGAGGGGTGATATGCCGCTACCTCCAGGATGTGAGATCTCTCTTCTTCTGTGATAGAACGGTGAGAACGTTTGCTGTTCTTTGGGAGTCTCAATCCAGCAGATGGATCAAATGGAATCAATCGAGAGCGGTAGGCCTGTCGGAATATCTCCTGCATGACCATTCGGAGCTTGGTGACATGGGAGAAAGACATGCCTCGTTGGTCATTCAGGATAGATTGTAAGTGGATGTCATATACGTCCCTCAGTTTCATTGTTCCGATCACAGGGCCGATATATTTCTGATACTTTTCATCATATAAGCGAAGGCTCTTGGTTGTCAGGTCCGTAGATTCTTTATAGACCCGTTTCCACTCCTGGTACCAGATCTCCAGCAACGTGTCGCCGCTCCGGATCTCTCGACCATCCCGGAGCGCAGACATTAACTCAGATAATTTCTCAAAGGCTTCTGCCTCGCTTTGTCCCCTTACCTCATAGCGTCTGCCTTTCCAGCGGATGGTTTTTCTCACATAAGGATACTTAGACATCTGCTGACACCTTCTTCGTACTTTGGAGTCTGCGGTAGAAGGTTGCCTTGCTGATTCCCAAGCGTTTTCTGGCTTCTATGGCTGTCATCTCTCCCTGTCTCCACTGGCGGACGATTTTCTCAAAGTCAGGAGGTGTCTTCATGGGACGCCCAGTGTATTTCCCTTGTTCTTTTGCAATCGAGATGCCTTCTCGTTGCCGTTGCAGAATGTACTCCCGCTCCAGTTCCGCCACAGCGCCGAAGATGGTCAGCATAAATTTTCCGGTTGGGGTGGAGGTGTCAATCGACTCTTTCTGTGAGATAAATTCCACGCCCTTAGCTGTCAGCTGTTCTACCAGTTCCAGCAGGTCTTTGGTGTTCCGGGCAAAGCGGCTGATAGACTCTACAATGACCACATCGCCCTTTCGTACAAACTCCAACATTGTTTTCAACTCCGGACGGTTGGCGTTCTTTCCACTGGATCTATCGATATAGATTTGATCGACGCCCAACTGTTCCATGAGAACTTCCTGGCGTATCGTGTTTTGTTCCTGGGTGCTGACACGGATGTATCCGATCTTAATATCAAACACTCCTTTCCGTCGGAGTCTCATTAGGGTCCCTCCGGAAATTGAGACGTCTCAAAACCCGGATTTGGACTCTAATGAGACTCTTTTTTATTGTCTCATTTGGGTTTACCCTAATGGGACGTTTCACAGTTCCCCGCAGTAGAGAAACTCCTCGATTTCGTCCAAGCTGAACCCCTCAGCCAAACAAGCATCGATCCACTTGCTGTCGTAGCCACACCAAGAGGCTGTGGTTTTCAGTTCTTCCAGGTAGGCTTCGTCCTCATCAGAAGTGCGGCTCACCATTTTGGGCTGGAAGTAGGAAGCCCAGGAGAAGAGGAATTGTTCAATGGAAAAGCGTTCTCTCTTCTGTCTGCCGTGAGAGTCAATGCGGAGAATATCGCCACAGGACAGTTCAACCAGCTCAGGCGTACCAGGGAGGTTCAGCAAGAGCAGGGCTTTAGCAAGGATCCGTTCCGTGGAAGCATAGAGATACAATCCTTTCTCCGGATAGTGAACCAGGCAGAAGGGATTATCTCCCTTCACGATGTACAGGTTGTTCTTCCGATCCAACACCGTAAAACAGAAAGAACCCTCAACTTTCTCAGCCATATAACGCAGGCTGTTGAAGTTGAGGGCTTTTGCTTGTTCGATGAGCTGGACGGCAATGTAGCTGTCCGTTTCGATGTTGGTAGCAGGGAGTTCCAAGGTCTTGCGAAGCAGACGGTCGTTGTAGAGTGCCCCGTTATGGGCCAGCGCAAAGGGCATCCCTTGGGCGTTGCCAGCGAACGGATGATTATTTTGGAGTTTTAAGGCCGACCCCTGAGTAGTCATACGGGTATGGCCCATCACGACGGCTGAATCCCTGGGGACCCTAAAGTTCAGGGTATGAGCGGCTCCAGGGTGCTTGTCGATGTGGAGTGTGCCTCCAGAGTTATAGGCGATCCCGGCAGCATCCGTTCCTCGTTCCTCACTGAGTTCTGCTAGGGTCCGGATGATCCTGGTCTTCTGGCGACGGGATAAGGTGTGTTTGTAGTCGATGAGTCCAAACAGGCAGCACATTTTAAAAATCCTCCTCGAAGTTGATGGCATCGTTGACGTACAGGCGGCGTTCTTTCAGATATTGGATGAGTTCCGGCTGCTGGCAACTGGCGGCGAAGGTGGTCCAGGATAGGTCCTGCATCTGCTGGTCGGTCAGGGTGATGGCCAGATCACAGAGCAGGTCGATGAACTGGAGCGTAGCGATCAGGGTGTTGTACTTGAGCGTTCCGCGGAAGATGCGGAACTCAATCGTGGCCCTGTTTTGCAGGTTGATGGACGCGTATCGACCACTGCCGTATGCTTTCTTGGCGTGGTCCAGGATCTCTTTGGGCCGTTCCTGATAACCGTACCGAGCGGCCCAGCGCTCCATCTGACGAGCTGTCCGACGGCTGAACTTCAGCAGCTCCTCCCAGTGTTTCTCGAAGAAGTAAAGCAAACGGGCAATGACAGCATCCTGCTCCTCTTCCGTAGGTCCGAACGCTGTTCGGCTCACATGGACATGCAGGCCGCAGGTATCCGTTTGGTGCGAGCGGTAACCCATCCGGACAGCGGCCCGCATCACATCCTGCCACGGCATGTCTCTACAGTGATAGCTGAGACTCATGGGATGAGAGACTAGTTCAAAACCATCGTCCAGAGAACCGTCGTGCTTGCAGTAGAGGTGTTCGTCGTACTGGTTGGCAATCTCCAGCAGCCGCTCGGCGTTTGTGTTGTCCTCGCCTTCCAGGTCGATCTCCAGCTCGACGCCAAAGTAGCGAGGGCCAGTGCCGTAGAAAATCGGGGCCGGCTTGTAGCTGTATTCGTGGATCGCATCGCCAGAGCGGAGGTCATTATAGCAGTCTTCGCAGAAGCAGCCGTCACATCCAGGGACGGTATAGGCGTAAGAGTATGGAATGACCTCTCCGCAGTTTTGGCAGGTCGTGTAGTAATCCTCAAAGCATCTGGGGCAGATATATTCAGAGCCATAGGGCATGGCCTGATCCCGGTAGACTCGTTCGCCGCACTCCCGGCAGGTGGTGGTGAGGGTGTCCAGACAAGTGGGACAGAAACACTGGTCGTCCCAGTAGGTGCAGGCAGCTTCAGCATGTTCTTCGCCGCAGATGTCACAGATGAAAGTTTCTTCGTTCATGTTCATAGTCTCCTTTATAAAGCAAAACCGCTCCGAGATTTTTTACGTCTCGGAGCGGTTCTAAATCGTATGTTGTTTTCAGAGTCCCAGCTTGTTGGTTTCGATGGACAGCTGAGAAGTCAGCAGCAATCCACCCTGGGTAGTATCAACCTGGATGGCCCAGTCGATGTTCGGCAGGGGGATGGACAGCATATCAGAAGCGAGTAAGGGCAGGATCATGTGTGTACCTCCTGGATGTAGAATTCGATGAAGCGGAAACGGTTGGTGTAGTGGGCCAGCTGTTCGTCGGTCAGGCTGGTGAAGTCCTCGCTGTCTGGTGGAGCACCGCAGAGGAAGAAGGTTCCGGCAATGATGTCGTAGATGTTGCCGTCCTCATCTCGCAAGGCGCGGTTGAGGGGCAGACCTTCCAGCTTGGCTTCCTCGTTACAGATGAGAGCAACGGGATCGTCGAAGGGATAGACGGCCTGGATGAGGCCACTGACGGCCTTCTGCATGGCGGCCAGGGTTTGTGGAATGATGGCTGGTCTGGGTGGTTTTCCAGGTTCGATGAGCAGGACTTTCATGATAGTTTCCTCCTGAAATAAGATAACCAGCCAGCACAGTCGATACCATGCCAGCTGGTTTCAAGAGTATAATATATATCTGGAATCTGCTCAGATCCGGATTTGCTTCTTGCTTGTAAACGCAGGGTTTTCATGGTATCATAAAACCAACTTGAGAGATTGGAAGGAGGTTGTAGACATGAATGATCTCAAGATCCCAGTTGGCGTTTCCGACTTTGCGAAGATCCGGAATTATAAGTATTACTATGTGGACAAGACGGGCCTCATCGAAGACCTGTTAGAGAAAGAGACGGCAGAAGTCACCCTCATCACCCGCCCCCGCCGGTTTGGAAAGACCATGGGCATGAGTATGCTGGACAACTTCTTCGACATCCGTAAGGACAGTAAGGCGATATTTGAAGGATTGGAGATCTCTCAAAATACAGAACTTTGCAGTCAGTGGATGAACCAATGGCCAGTGCTGTTCCTCTCTTTCAAAGAGGTAAATGGGACCGTATTTGACCATGCATTTAACTTGCTCAAGTTTACGTTGGCGCAGTTTTGCGACGATCACGCTTACCTAACAGAAAGCGAAAAAGTGACCGAGGAGCAGAAGAGAATTTTTCGGAGATTGAATGATCAGACGGCTTCGCTGACGGATGTTCAAGGCGCTCTTCTTGTCCTAATGAAAATGATGCGGGCTTATTACGGCAAACCAGTCATTTTATTATTGGATGAGTATGATGTGCCTATCGCCAAAGCCAGCGCCAACGGCTACTATACCGAGATGCTGGAAGTGATTCGAGGCATGATGAGCACAGCGCTGAAAGACAACGATGCCCTGCGTTTTGCTGTGATCACCGGCTGTCTGCGCATCGCCAAGGAAAGCATCTTCACCGGCACCAACAACTTTGTCTCTGATACAATCTCGTCTTCTCACTTGAACGAATCTTTCGGATTCACCCAGGCAGACATAGATCAGATTCTCAAAGATGCAGACTGTCTGGAACATGCTGCTGACATCAAGAACTGGTACGACGGGTATCACTTCGGAGACCTGGACGTCTACTGCCCGTGGGACGTGATGAACTATCTGCGGGACCTCCAGCGCAACCCCAAGGCCAAGCCCGCCAGCTACTGGAAAAATACCAGCGACAACTCGATCATCCGGTCGTTTATTGACTATCGAGGGGCGAAAATTTCTCAAAAACTAGAGACTCTTTTATCCGGCGGGTATATCCTTCAGAAGGTCGAAGAAGACCTGACCTATGACTATTTACACTCTTCGGAAGAGAATCTTTGGAGCATCCTGTATCTGACCGGTTACTTGACACGAGTTCGGGAGGAGGATCTTCCTGCCCCATTGCCAGAGGACGCCTCTGCTTTGATCATTCCCAATGCGGAAGTCCGGGAAATTTTTGAGACGACTATCCAAAAGTGGTTTGACGAGAGTGCTCAGACTTGGAATTTGACTGCCTTGTTCGATGCCATGTGGTCTGGTAACGCGGAAACACTAACCGCAGAGATTAATAAGCTGCTCTACAAGACCATCAGTTACCATGATTATAAGGAAGACTTCTACCATGCTTTCCTGACAGGCATCCTGGCTGGCTCTGGCTGCGCAGTAAAATCCAATCGGGAACACGGCGAAGGGCGCAGCGACATCGTTATTTATCATCCGGACAGACCGCAGGTCATTCTCTTCGAGGCCAAGTATGCCAAAACGCTTGGTGGTTTGCAAAAGAGCTGCGCCGAGGCTCTGCAACAAATCGAAGACCGGCAGTATGCCAAAGAGTTTGAGGATGACTATGATTCGGTCCTCTGCTATGGGATCGCGTTCTATAAGAAACGATGCCTGGTCCAAATAAAATAACGAGTTCATTTTACAGGGTGGAGGCCGATGCCTTCGCCCTTTTCTTTTCTCCAATTGGGGATTTCTAAGGGGGACGAGCAGATACTCAGGGCAGGTATTATTAGAGCCTTTTCCGAATGAGCAGGTATTCTTATCCCGATGATATGGCCGTCTGAGAGAGAATTTTCAAATGATTCTCCTGTTATTCACGCGAGATTGGAGTACCTCTTCTAAACATTCCAGTGACTCCAATCTCGCGTGAATTGGTCTATATCCTGGCCTATAAGGGGGTTTAAGAACAAATCACCCAGAAACACCAACACCCCAAAACACCCTCCACTCAATCCTCCATTTTTTTAACCGAACACCATCAAAAACATCATAATAACATCTTCCTGAAAGATTCTGCGCTCTTGATCTTCGAGTCCTTCCGGAAGGTAATTGGATTGACCTGAATCGCATCAAACTGTTTGAGTAACGATTTCATGCCTTTCTCTCCAATACGATACCGTTCCTGTGTTTTCTTGATGGCATGGTCGAGTGTATCGCTTCGACTCGTTTTCTCCAGTAGGTACAGCATCTTCTCCTGGGTCTTCTTGTTCGTAATCTCCTTCTCGATCCTGCGCTTGGCTTCCTGATAGGGCAGATGTTTCCCATCACAAGGGAACAGGTTCTTCATTTGCTTACGGATCAGTTTGCTTCCATGTTTGTAGAGTTTGCGCAGGATCACATCATAAGATAGCTTTTTTCCTGGTTTCAGTTTCAGCGCTCTGTAATATGCGTTGCGCTTCATAGATAGCTCGATCCGTAGGATATTTGTCCCATCTGTCTCGTTCTCGATCGTTTGTCCCTTACGTGTGATCTGAAAGTTCTTATCATACACGGTCAATGTCATATCACTGAACTTCAACCGGAAGGAATGTTTATCCTTTACTGAATCATGGAATTGTTTGACCTTTGCTGTCTTGCTATGATGACCGTGTTTGAACAGGCGGATGAGTTCTGTCAGGTCAGTCTCTTCGGGGAAATACAGATTCCACGTGAGGTCTACCCGGCTGAGTGAAAGGTCCTCTTTGTTTAACTCCCAGATGCTGTGGTGTTCCTCATCATAAAACTCGTCCTCGATTACAGCAACAACCTTCTCCATAACATCTGGATCCATACTGGGATGATACAGTGCTTCCGGAACATATCCACCGGATGCCAGAGAGTGGGGATTGACGATAAACCGGATACCACCTGGGCTGTGAAGATAGCGCTGCTCCAGCTTCATATAGATCCCATCCGGAAACAGGTCCGTTACCTCATAATCACAGTGGTTCTTGATCTTATCCTTCTTCCGTAGGTAGATTTTCTCCTGCTCGTACAGATCATCTACGATCCTTTGAATGGCACTGTACCCCATATTCCGCAAGTAGAGCTCTACCGTGTGAACGCCACGTTCTGCCACGATCATACCTCACACCCCCTTCTTTTTCCGGTTACGCTGACAGGTACTGCAACACCCACAGGCAGGAGCATTCCATTCCCCCAGATAGTGTAACAGTCCTTGCATCAGGCAGCTATCTTGATGCAGCAAGTCCACCAGGGCCTCCAGCTTACAAACAGATGTTTGTATCTCGTCCAGGGCAATGGATTGGAGTGTATCCGGAAGTTTCTCAATCTCCCGCATCGTTTTCTTCCCGGCAAGAATGGCGCGGTTCTGCTTGATGTCGTCCTCCTGATAGAACAGTACGACGTGAGCATCCCTGCCGTCACGTCCAGCACGTCCGATCTGTTGATACCACTCCACAGGAGACAAAGGCAGCTCAAAATGAAGGACCAGCCGTACGTCCTGCTTGTCGATCCCCATACCGAACGCGGAGGTTGCCACGATGATCCGCTTCTTTCCAGACAGGAATTTGCCTAACACCTTGTTCTTCTTCTCAGCGGTCATTCCGGAATGGTATTTGACGACCTGGCCTTTCAGTTCCTCTTGTTCTTTCAGGTTGTTGTAGACGAACTCAACCGAGTTGCGGGTCGTGGCGTAGAGGATTACACTGCCGCCAGAACCATATTTTTTGATTAAGCGCACAGCTTCCTTCAGCTTGTTCTGGAGCGTCTTCTCCCTCAACTTCTCCAGCTGACGTTTTTTCTCCCGTTTGGATACCGGCAGGCTGTCCAATACCGATGTGTCCAACGTATAGTCTCTGACCAGCAGCTTCAGGTTGGGTTTCGCCAGCGAAGTGTAATGCAGCTTTGGTTTCTTCATTCCCAGAGAGAGAACGATGTCAATGCGGTATCTCATAGGTGCTGTGGCAGTCATGGCGGCAACAACGGGACGGTGCTTCATCTTCTGGATCACCGTACCAATACTCCAGTAAGCTGGCCGAAAGTTGAATGTTCCCCACTCGGTGATGCAGTGTGCCTCGTCCACCACCACCAGCCAAGGGTTATGGTTCGCTACGACCATCCGCTGGAATAGTTCCTTCTGCATCTGCTCTGGGGTAGTGAAGAGGAATACAATCTCCCCTCGACGCACTTCAGTCAGGATAGACTCTCTGCTGTCTGTATTTTTTCCAGTCAGATAAGCGGCAGGAATCCCTTTTTCCTGTAGGCGTCTCACTTGGTCATAGATCAGAGCCAAGGTCGGTTCAATGACCAATACCCAGCTGCCTGGTTTTTGTTTTGCTTGGGCCAGACCGGGGACCTGGAATACGGCACTTTTCCCCATCGAGGTTGGAGCGATCAGCAGAATGTCCTTGCCGTCCATTAGGTCATTGATCGGTTGGATCTGCGCCTTACGAAGTTTTTTGTAGCCCAACTTCTGCACGGCTTCCTTCACAATGTCACGAGTCTTCATTTTGATTGACCTCCTAAAAATTCATCAGCCTAGGCTGTATGAATTTGTTTTAAGGGGTATCAATTTTGACACGCTTCTCCAAACCAGCAAACAGCAGGTGCGAAGGATGATCCAGTCCGGTGAGTTGACTGCGGTGCGGGTTGGCCGGGAGTATCGGGTTCCGGCAGCTGCTCTGGAAACGTGGCCTGCGTTGCAATCGTTTCTTATAGCTGTTGTGACACCGTTGTTTTATGTCAGCGAGTAGCTACTCGCTGCGATGTGTCTCAGTGCCTTTTCTGATTGTCGCATGATCTCTCGGGCCCATAGAGTGGGCGTGAGCATGGTGTTTCCCACTACTAGGCTACCTGTGCTTCTTTCGATAGCCTGCCCATCAGCATCACCAAGATGAGTAATTATGTTAATGGGCGTGTCAAAAAATACAGGACAGGCTCTCTATAGGGCCTCATGAGAGGGGGGATGTACCACCCATGAAAATGAAGACATGTAAATTTTCTCGAACTGACCAAAATCTCTCGATTCCCGAACTGAGGTCAAATTTCCCTTGATATTCCTAGCTTTTTTTCGTTTCAATCCGGTCGGAACGTGTTCGAGAGCACATTTCTCGTTCGAGCGGAAATCAGTCTTATCCGACCAGGATTTCTCGCGTTTCGAGAGGATCCCAGCGGGAAAAATTGAAAAAACAGAGGGGGGGATTCCTATAGAAACAAGCATAGAAACTCCCCCCTGAACACAACAGGGACCAGACATCCTTTGATGAGGAAATGTCCAGTCCCTGTCAGAATTCCTTGACTCACCTTCGCCGATGCGTTACTATTGAATCATGGTGCATCGTGTTTGCGTCGATAGATCGTGTTGCTTCCAGAACCGCTGGTCTCAACACAGGAGGCAAAGAAGGTTTTGATATCAGCATTCTTCTTGGCTTCTTTGAACTGCTTCATCGTTAAGTTGGTGTGTTCCCGTATCTCCTTGGGGGTAATCTCTTTGCCATCCCACTGTGAGGTGAGCCACTTCAGGAGCACGGCAGCGTGGGTTGCTTCGCCTTTGTATTGTCGGCTGGTTGTCATCGCAGTCCGGCAGGCATCCGGGACTGTCTTTACATCCTGAAAAGAGGCTCTCGGGAAGAAGTTTGAGAGATAATGCAAGACACCGTTTGGGGGCTGAAACAGCCACACTGTAATTGGCTGGGTCTCACCGTGCCGCCGCAGCGCACAGCGGAAAATGAGCTGGATCAGGTCATCCGCAAGTGTGGCATCCTGAACGTCCATTACTTGAGGCATCTGCTCCAAGAGCCTGCCCCTGGAAGTCGCGGCCTGCTGCTGAATGGCATCGGTAAGCTTCCCGTCATGGTCAAGCGCCACTGCTCTCCAGAGGTATTCGGCAGGCTCGAAACGGTGAAGGCCCAGACAGATCACGCAGGTTGCCTGCTGGTACAGGTTGGACCCATTCAGGCCACCAAAGTATGGAAGCATCGGTTGTGGCTGTTCGTTCCCATCGATGTATGGGATCAGGCAGTCCTGGAACTCCTTGAGTGCCTCCCATAACCTGGCGGCAAGGGTTTTGTAGCTTACGACCAGGATCTTTCGGTGCTTCTGGCGAAGGTCGGGAATGGATTCCTTTAGCCACACGATTGCCGCGTCAAGATTCGCCTTGCGCTGCATCGCTGTTTTGGAAACTGAGAAAACATCTCCACGCTGGATCTTAAAGGTAAGACGCTGGTAGCTTTCCTCCCAGGTCGTCGATGCGATGCGAAACTCAGGGTTTCGGACGATTTGCGGCGCAATGCTCGCAGTTCCCGAAAAGACAAACGTAGCTGGGCTCTTGGGTCCGCCAAGAGTTCGGAGTCTCGGACAGCAGAGTTTCTCTGTTCGATCCTGTGAATACACTACGCGTTGTGCGGAACGGAGGATCTGGACGACCTTTCCGGCCTTCGATCCTGAAACGTATTTTTCGATCCGCCGTCCAAACTCTGTCAGCTCTTTCTCGTCAAACCCCGCTTCCTTAAAATCGCTGTGGAGGAGAATTCCTGTTTGGAAGGCACGCTCACAAACCAGCTTTTTCACCTTATAGAAGGGCGTTCGCACAAAGGCACGCCACCGGAACAGAAGATCGCGTTTGTTCCATAACCCCTCTGAACCTCGGCTCGGTTGTGCTTCGTCCAGGTCGCTTTCCGCATTGTTTAGGGTGCGCAGAGAAATTTCATTCGTCTCAAACAGTTCGGGAGTCTCATCGACCAACAACAAGTTTCGGTGTCGTTCCTCCGCACCGTGTTGCCAGGTCAAAAATGGCTCCATGTTCTCCAGATACATCTGGTAGCGAGCGTGCAGTAAAATGAGGATAGGAACGTCCTGAATCTGGTCCCCAAGATGCATCAGCTCACATGTGTCATAGTCCGGACAGGCTCGTTTTTTGCACTCCGAAAACGTGCTGGCAGTTCCGTTTGGGCATCGGCCCTGGGATAGATTGAAGTCGTTTGCACTCTCCAGCAAAAGGGCAACCTTCTCCCCTGAGACACCATTGCAGAGTTCCTCCAACTCGTGTCCCTCAGAGGACTTTTGGACAACCACGACCACCCCGCCCAGCGTGTGGGCGGCGGCGGTGTCGTGATAGAACGCAGTCGAGAGGACCGTCAGCAGGGCGCGAATCATGGTCGATTTGCCTCCGCCGGGAGGAATGGGGATGGCAACGACATTACCTGGGTGCCCAGCTAAAATCACCTCAACAGCCTTGCAAAGGGCTTGCCTCTGTCCTGAAAGATAAGGTATCTTCCGCCTCTTGAAGTAGGCATCAATTTCATGACAGACCTTGTTATAGAGGGTCATGGGGTCATTCGGAGTTCGACGACGAAGACAACGGAACTGGCCAGGTCTTTCTGGCGTTAAAACAGGCATTAGGCCTCACCTCCTTCCAGTGAACCATCGGAACTCAGATTAGGTACCCATCGATCCAAGGTAGCGCCAAACTTGCCACGAAGAACGGTCAGAACGGCTTCGTGGAGGTGAGCCAGCGCAATGCCGTAACAGTGTTTTTTCGCACCAGAAAAGTCATACCGCCACTGATCGCGTTCTTTTTCGGTCCTCATCGGAATCCCGGCATCCAGCAGGGCATGAAAGACTTTGATCTCCCATTTGCCGCTCTGGGCAGGACCAGGTATGTCGTTCTTTGACAGCCAATCCGCATAAGCTGTGTTTGCGTTTGGCACGACCAGGAAGTAGTTGTCTTTGATCCGAACCACAGCCGCACCAGTTTCGGCGGAGCGCTCCTCATCCGGTGAAGCCACCTGTACTTGCTCCAGATATTCTGCTAGGAATCTCCAGAAGCAATCCGGCGATTTCCAGGCATCCGGTGCGGTCAGGGACTCATCCGCTGGTTGGCTGCCGGGGAATGTCAGGGACCAGAAGTGTTGCAGGATGCTCTCCCGATCCTCTTCTGAGATCCATTCCTCCCGGACGGAAAACCGAAGGAACCGCTCGAACAAGGCCAGGGCCAGGGCCAAGGTTCGCTCGCAGGGGTCTTGGGATGGCTGAGAAAAGCGGCCATTCTGAGCAACTGGCAGATAGGCATCTGCCGACTTGATCCACTTGCGAACCCGAGATTCCTTCTGTCTGAACCAGCGAAAAAACTGAGTGATTGCCCAAAAAACAGGGCCGAGCAGATCTTGGAAGTTCTCCAACATTGCGGTGTCAGCATAGGTGAGTTCGGCGTTGTTGAAATTAAACACGGTACGATTCCGGAAGTGACCGGACTGGCCACACAGAATCGGAATACTCAGCGGTGAATGGTGGAGCAATCTTGACCACACCGGTTCCGGAGTTCCAGGGGATACTGCGAAAGCGAGATTTTGGTACGGCAACCAGAACTTCTCCGCTTTTCCCTCGTTGAAATGTCCACCAACGTAGGCAAACATATTCAAGGATGGAACCGATGCCATCTTCGGAACCTCTGCCTTCAGGATCCACGGACGATTCAACTTCCAACTCCTTCCGCCCCACAACTTAGGGCCCTGCACGGCTAGGAGAAGTAACCGGATGGATTCAGGTACAGCGGCCACCATACTGCCAAGCTGGACCAGAGGGAGTGCCGGGAGCGCTGGGAGCGCCAGATCTGCAACCTGAGCCAAGAGGACCAGGAGGAGAAGATGAGTTGGAGCCGCTTCCGATGGAAAGATTCCGGGGAAGTGAAGCAAGGCGTGGACGGCCTCTTTGCTCCAATCGTCCCATTCCTTGGACTGTCCCTTGGGAACCTTTTCCCGTGTCAGTTGGATCGAGTCGTCGCAGTTGGACTGCTTGCAAGCCTTCGGGGGTGTGTCCGGATCGAGAGGAGCGAGCCCCTTTTGGTCCTGGATCACGGTGTACTGCGTTGTTCGGGACAGGTTCTCATCCACCAGCTCGATCTCTCTTACTTTCAACTTCTTCACTGAATATCAACCTCCAAGTGAATTTAGACTTTCAGGAAATCCGCGCGGTCCTGATGCTCTGAATTCTACCAGTAGAGATTGAATCCGAACACATGATCTCAGTTTTTTTATTGTACCGATTTTTCAGAACTGATTGGAGGCCACAATGGAAAGAAAACTCAGAGATTTAGCCAACACTCTAGTTGATCAAGGTTTACTAGTATCCAGAGAAAATTTTTGGGTGCGAGAAGATAATAGTTATATTATAGAATATAATTCGTTAGATGAATCAGGAAATGCTAAAATAGACGGCAATCTACACAAGGAGTGGGAAGGGACGATTTTCCGTTGGAAGAATGGCAGAGAATCAAATTGTATATGGGTCAAATTAAAGACGTTTCATTCGCGCTGTTGGTGTTATAAACTTCCAACAAACAACCCTGTAGCATTCTTTGAATCAGTAATGCAAAAACAACGATTTCTTTGTGAAGAGGAAGAGAAAGAAGAATTGTGTTACTTGCTGACACTCGCCTTGTCAGGGGGTGGTTTTCCATTTGGGACCGCATTCATACGAGATGGAAGCCGAAGCATTCGAGAATGTGACGTACAGCGTATGGAGCCTTTTGGCAACCAAACAAAAGCTCTGTATCATAAAGTTTTAGAAGGCCATGCAGCATTAACAAGTGGCGGGAGATTTTGGGGCGAATATAACTTCTACAAAGGTATTCTTCCAAATAAACCCCAAAGAGAAGCTTTTCAAAAATGGTATGTTACATGGCGTACTTCTGGAAAAAAGTCTGTAAACACGCCTCTATTCCTTTCTGAAGAAGAAGTATCTTCATTACTTGAGGCATATACAGATTATTGTCAATCTCAAACCCTGAATAAAGAAAATAATAAAGAAACATTGAACCAGATTCACTTAGCCGGGTCTGCGTTAATAAGGTTTCACCTTCTGAGAAAAAAGCTAGATGAAATTCTGACTCAATCAAACAACTTACAGGAAAAATGCAACTGGTTAGATCAAATGAAGCAGCTTATTCACTCACTATCTTCTGCTGAGAGATCTGCGATTAACGAATTTGACTCGAACAAGCTGTTTTTGGACATGGAGTTTTTTAGGGAGCTAATGTTACCTGGTAAGTTATCCACGGATACCCTGCAACGGTACCCCCTTCTGAACAGAAATTCTTCCAGTACGAAGCTGAAAAAAGAAGAAGCCTACGCATTAAATCAATATAGGAAACATCCGTTATATAAGGCAATCTACAATATCCAATGTGAATTGGGGAAGGAAGAGATTCAACGTATAGCTCCCTATTATCTCCTGTGCGTACTGAGGAATAAAAGCAATCCCCGGCATATCCTACAACAATCGAAAAAATTAACGCCTCGTAATCTTGAATTAAAAGAAACAACTGTCTTTGCTACAGATAGTAGCATGAAATATCAGAAGTCTCATCTACAATTGTATATGAGTTTACGAATTTGGTGGGACTCAGTAGTAGATGCTAGAAAAAATCAGGAAAGTGATTCTATACCTAAGAATGACCCTGATCTCTCAAACTTTCTATATAGCCGGAATATGGCTGTATTTAGCCCAAAATATCGGATTGTTACAGAAGAAAATGGAAGAAAGGACTTCCGTGAAGTAATATACCCACTTCATGAGATTTACACTGCACTAAAACGGGTATTCACAATAAACCTCTCTGCTCTTCCTCAAATTACTAACCAGCCTATCTCAGAGTATCAGTTCCTATCTATTTTTACAGGCAATGCAACTGAGAATGAACAAGCTAGAAATATTGCAAAGCACGTTTCAATGATTATAACTGATGACATGGTGGATCAGTACAAGGAACTTGTATTCCTTAATGAAAATGGAATTGGAATCAGTGCTCCAGAAAGGGATTGGTATAATAGATTAGCAGATTGGTTTCAAAACATTATTTATAACGATGGTAAATTAAAAGAATACATAAGAGGAAAGAACGACTCTTATTTTCCAAACTCTGAGATAAAATTTGAAGAATTCCCAGAAGAATATCAAATCTATCCTGAAGACTATCAGGAATACCTTGGTATTGTAGAATTGATAATTCATCACACTTGTTGTAACCGAATTTTTGAAGATATGGTCAATAAAGTTACTGAACTATATAAGAGTGTGTTTTGGGATATTAGTCCTTCTCAGGGGGAGGTTCCTACTAAGAGGGAGGAATCAATCCCCCCTCACTAAGTACACCCAGTAGAGCATAAAGCCCCCTGTGTTCCACATGGTTCATCTCGCGTCTCCCATCGTTTCCGCTCGCAAGCTAACACCAACACTTTCTCAGGGGGGCTTTCCTAAAAGATAGAACCAACAATCCCACCCTGAGAGAAAGCAAAAGGTTGGGGAAGCCCAGGTATGGTCAAGTACAAATCGACACTGGCGGAACGGAGAGAATCGGAGTGGAAGCGTGGAGATGAAGGGCTTGACCAAGTTTTTGTTTACTCGAAAGGGTGGATCAGTCTGGTTGTAAAAGAAAGGTTCTTTGCCCGGCTTCCTCTCGCGGGATGGAGGGCAATGTGGTTCTGGCTGTGCGACTTGGTGAGATCACAGTCTATGCAGACCTAAAAATACGCCACCAGCGGAGGCTTGTGTTGTCTCTGCCGGTGGCGTATTGTATGTAATTGGGTATCTTTATTTTTTGTTTAATGCCTTTCTGATTTTTGCCATATGGTGTTTCGTATCCTTGATAATGGTATTATCAGCGTTCAGATCATTCTGCCGATATTCTAACTCAGCGCGAGATACATACGTTAAAAAATTACCTGAGTTTCCTGGGCTTATAGTAGCACCACATTTGGAATACTTTCGATATAAATTCTCACAACTGATATGCTTTCCAGTTTGGGTGTACCCTTTAGATTTTGCAATTGTTTTTGCCTTTCGGTACATTCGATAATAATATTTTGAAATGGTTTTTGCTCTAATAGAAACACTCTTTCCATCAAATGTAAAACCCAAAAAATTAATAAACTTATGCTTATTATTTGCGTCAGATGAGAATTGAATACCACAGTTATATAAAAAGCCATTTTTATAATAAAATTAGATATGAATTTTGATTATCTTTTTAGAAGTTCTTATATGCCGGTATAGCCCGTATTTACAGGCTTTTCCGGCATTTTTCGTATCGGAAGAAACTCACATATATTTTTATATCCGCTTAGGTTTTTGCTTTCAAAAGTAGTAAAGAAGTAGTAAAACCTTGATTTACTACTAAGCTGCTATCCGCAGCATTTCAGCTTTTGCGCTGTCGAAAGTAGCGTGTGCGTAATAGTTCAGCGTCATAGTAATGTTGGAATGTCCCATAATGTACTGTAATGCTTTCGGGTTCATTCCGGCATTTGCCATGTTGGTACAGAACGTATGACGTAAGGTGTGCGGTGTCATTACTTTCGGTAGAGCTTCCTCATGGTACTTGTTGTACTTCTTTGCAAGCCCCCTAAACATACCGTCATAATTGGTAGCTGTTTTCGGGTAGCCGTCCCGGTTGAGGAAAAGGAAGTTGCTGTAACCGTCAATAGTAACAGCTTTTGCACCCCTGCGCCGTTTCAGCACTCGGTTAAATGCTTCATATACTTTTTCGCTCATTGGAATTTGACGAATACCGCTTTTCGTTTTTGGTGTTTCAATGTAATATCCTGTTTCCGCACTTCTTAAAAGTTGGTGGTCTACATTGATTATCCTATTCTCAAAGTTAATGTCAGTATCGGTCAGCCCGCAAAGTTCAGAGATACGAAGCCCTGTCCCAAGCAAAATAATAAGCTCGTCATAATACTTCTGATAAACTTTGTCATTTTGAGCAAAGGACAAAAAACTTTCTTCCTGCGCTGGTGTTAGCGGAACCTTTGGTTCTGTATCATCTTCAATGACAGTGTTTAACTGGAAGTCAAAAGGATTTTTCCTTATGCAATCGTCCTGTATCGCTGTGTAAAAGGCAGCTTTCAAGGAACGCTTGTCATTACTGATAGTCTTATAGGAAATTCCTTTTTCTTTCATGCGGATTGCCCATTCTTTCGCGTCGGACAGCTTCACGCTGTCAATCGGGCAGCCCCCAAGTTTATCTTCTTCCAGTAGCTTCATCAGCCGCTTGCGTCCGTTTTTCGTATTGTACCTTACATTTCCCCGGTGGCGTATCTGCTTTGCATAAAGTTGGCAGACCGTCATTTTCTTGCCTATGGTGTCTATCCCGTCGTCAAGGTCTTTCTGTATCTCTTTTACCTTTTCTCGTAGGGATATATCCTCACGCTTTCCGGCAGGGGTCTTGTCCGTAGGTACTAACTTCCACGCATACACAAACTGCGGATTACCAAAGGTATCTATATATTTGTAAGCATATCTTCCGTCTTTTCTCTGGCTCTCTCCCGACCGCAAAACTCGATTTTTGCTGTCACGTCTTTTCTTTGACATTTTTCAATGCTCCTTTCCAAGACGGAAAGAGCCTTGATATGCTTATCCCATTATAGCACATTCAAGGCTCAATTTCACTATCAGATTGTGTCTATGGTATCAATCATTTTTTCAAACTGTTTGCGCTTGATTTGAATACGGTTGCCGTTCATAATAACCCACCCGGCGGCAGGATTTTCCTCGGCTAATTTACGCAGCTTGTTTTCTCCGATACGGAAGTATTTAGCTGCTTCATCTATCGTAAGCGTGTATTTTTCCCAAATAGGCACGTCGGCGTTACTCATAGTATCGTCCCCCTTTCAATATTAGGAAAAGTGAATAGTAAAAGGGGCTTTAATCGGACGGCTGTTAGCACAACCTCGCGGGAGTTCCACCCCTGCCCGTTAAGGCAGCTCTACCCAATGCCTGCGACGCTTTTAACGCTCGGACTATGGCTATAAAGGCTTGTCTACCCTTAGTGCGTGTCGTCGCCCACAAGCCGCTACACTTGTTCCCCGGCGTGGTGGTGGTCGCTCGACTTTCTCCAATAGAAGAAAAGCGTCATGGCGCACCTGCCGTATGGCTCAACGCAAAAAGGACGTATCCGATTTGCCCTATACTGCGTCGCCGTTATCTTGCGTCGCTTTCTTTGTCAAAGAGCAAGTAAGGTCAAGTCAACAGGCAGCGGAAAGGGGGACGCTGCTTGTGGTTATCTCAAACCTTGAATGAAAGGACAGCCCGCATAAGACGCGAACGCAAGCGGTCGCGTATATCCTCATCTATGCCCCAATAGATATTTCCGCGCTCATCACGCAGCTTTCGCATAGACAGGGACGCTATGTAGCTTTCGTAATGCTGTACGACAATGTTCATAGCTTCCGGGTCGCCCTTAGTAGCGGCTATGATTACCGGGTAAGGCAACAAGCCGCGTTCGTCCTGTTCTGATTTACTAATCTGTGCAGTCATAGGCTTTTTCCTCCAAATAGCGTTTTAACAGCTTCATTGAGCTTGTCCGGCGGGACTGTACCGTTGTCCTTGACAGATTACAAAACTTTGCAATCTCGCGTTCGCTCATGTCAAAGAAATAATACAGCAGTACGGTTTCCCGCTTTTCTTCCGGCAAACTGTGCAGGGCTTCGGCAAGCAGCTTCGCAGTAATTTCTTTGCCGCCGACAACGAAAGACTGTTCTGCTTCATCATCTGCAAAATACTCGTCGCAGACGTAGAGCTGTTTTTCTTCCAGTGGCGACAGGTCAGAAAAAGTAACCTCGCGTAATTGTCGCTGCTTTGTGTCCCTGTGGGCATTCATAGCTTCTCGCTTCAACGCCAGTTTGCAAAAGCCGTTAAAAGCACAACGGATTTGCCATTGGGTACGAATAGGCTCGTTCATGTTCTCACCTCCTTTCGCTGCCGCGAAAGCGGTGGAGTTTGAAATGTCCCCTTTCGTAAACCCTCAAACCAACGCACTTCAAAATGGACGTTGGTTTTAGAAATTTTTTGAAAAAGTTTTTTGATAAAATACAAAATGCGCCCGTCTGCAAATTGCAGACAGGCGCAAAGGAATTATCAAAAGTATATGTATGATTTGTGAGTTCATCTATGTAGCCAGAATAACCCGTTGGCGGGTAATGGCTTTTTTTGATAACAGTCTATTAGGGCATAGGAAAAAGGACATGACGATACCTCCTTGATACCGCCATGTCTTTATCTAGTAGGAGAGTTATCGTTAGAATTTAGATAGATAAAAAGAAACGGCGGCTCTGAAAATCAAAGCCGCCGAAATAGAATAGGCGCGTGAAAACCTGTCTGCGTTGCGACGGCTTTTTTTCTTTGCCGTCGTCCGGCAGATGTTCTATACTATGTCAATTTCAAAAATTTCTCATTATCCTTTATTACTTTTTTGTTTTGTCTTATGTAAAAGCAGGATAACCAAAACAGAAATAGCTATACTGCATAGAATATATGTCCAATTAAAATATGATAGATTTATTAAATTCTGTGCTGATTGATTTTTAATGAAGTTTGTATATGGTGCGTTACTCTTAATCGCTTCCATAACTCCTACAACATTTATCGGTCTTAAATTGTATAAGTACGCACCAAATAAATATATTGCTGCTTTTTCAACGACCGACGGTATTAAAATAGCCAATGCAGCAAGCCATAATTGACATTGCTTGTGGGATTTCTGTAAATATAACGCCCCAAAAAGATAGGGCAATATCGCAAGGCAACAGCCCAAGAGGACAATATTCTGATGAAGCCCAAAGAGGGCAAAGAATATGCGGATAAAAAGATACGTTCCAAATATAATTAACCAATCAATGAGCAAGCTTTTTATTGGCGTGTGCTTTTTTACTATTTCATTCTGTAACTGCATTTCACTACCTCCCAAATAGACGTTACACTTTTGGAAACGTCAAGGTTACGGTTGTTCCACCGTATGAATTGTTTTTAAGCTCCACCGTGATAAATAAGTCAGTTGCCATTTTCTGAACAAGGTATAAGCCCATACCTGTAGAACGACTAAGGTAACTGCCCGTATCTCCGGTAAACCCCTTGTCGAAAACAAAGGGTAAGTCAGACAATGGTATGCTTGTGCCGTTGTCTTTGATAGATAAAGAAATCTGTTCACTATTCATACTATCAGCTATGGAAAATATGAGCCGTGGGGCAAGGTTGTTTCCCACATATTTCACACTATTACTGATTATCTGTCCTAAAATGAACATCAAACCTTTTTTGTCAGAAATCACTTGATAATCGTTTTCGGTATATTCAATAGAAAATCCGGCTTCTTCAAGAAGCGTTAAATTATCTTCAACTGCTTCACGGCAAGTTCCAAGAATTGAAAGCGACTCAAAAGAGTAATCCTTATGTGTAGCCCCAAGCCTTGAAAAGTATAGAATTTGTTCTATATCCTGTCGGGTATGGTCGCGTACATAAAGCATACGAGTATGAACCAAAGGGGACATTTCATCTTTTCGATTATCCAGTAGCAAGGTCATAAGGGATAGTGGTTTTTTGATTTCATGCACCCAATTTTCAACATAGTGTTCATAGTCTGTAACTGTAATTTTCTGTTCGTTGATATATTCTTGCTGCGTCCTCAAATGTTTTCCCAATTCACAGATAAGAGGGCGTATTACAGCGGGAACAGCTTCACACAGTAAGTATTCGTTGGTATCGTCCGGCTCTAATAGAAAACGCCGAAAAATAGCGTCTGCCTTGTTACGTTTTCTGATTGATATAGCAAGAGGAATAGCAAGTGCGGCAAATGACACAAAAATTATCAATGCAGCATAATTTATAAAATAATCAGGGTTAGCCAACCAAGCAAGAAATATAAAGAACAAGTCCAAACAGGCAAGTGTAATAATCCATACCCGGTTAGAGGAAATATAGATTAAAAGTATTTTCAACTTATTCATAAGCGCACCTGCTCTTTCAAGCGGTAGCCTTGACCGCGCACTGTTTCTATACGTTCTTCAAGACCAAATTCACGAAGCGTTTTTCGCAGCCGAGTAAAATTTACTTGTAATGCATTTTCGTCTATAAATTCTTCTGTTCCCCATAGTCTAATGCATAATTCTTTTTTAGAAACAATCTTAGGGCTATTTTTCAAGAGAGCAAGTAATATTTTTCCTTCGTTCGGTGGCATAAGGTAAGAGCTATTCCCTACATAAATTGTAAAGGTATTCGGGTCAAGTAAAAAACCACCTCCATCAAGTAACCCTTGCTGTACCTGTTCTTCTTTACGTCGAAGAAGATTTTTAATTCGGGCAAGTAAACGTGACATATTACAAGGTTTTGTTAAATAGTCATCAGCCCCCAAGTCTAATGCGTGCAGTTCGTCCTGCAATTTATCTCTTGCAGTCAATACGAGTACCGTACCAATCTGTTTAGCTTTCAACTCTTTACATATTTCAAAACCCGAACGAAAGGGAAGATTGATGTCAAGCAAAATTAAGTCGGGAAAATATGCTGCTATTTCTGATACTGCGTTTTCAAAATCCGATAATCCAATCGTATCATATCCCGATTTTTCTAATAAGTTCAACAGTTCTTCTCGCATATAAACATCATCTTCAACCACAACTATCTTTGCCAATATGTCCGCCTCCTTTCCCATAATATTTATAAGCCTGTTAAGAATTGGGCTTGTAATTGAGCTTTCCTATTTCACGATTAGCTGTTCGAGCAACAGCCACACCGTAAATTACCATAACAAGAACAACAATAACAGCCATAGCAATTAAAAGAGGATAGGACTGTTCAAGGTGTGCCGCTCCTGAATATAAATATAGCTGCATGGCATATATCCCTACTGCTCCGCTGATACACGCTAATATAAGAGGAAGCAGGAAATACCATAATACTTGTTGGTTGATAGAACGCTTAATTTGTTCACGTCGTGCTCCTAAAATAGAGAGTGTTAGATACCTTGATTTTGTAGTTTGCATTTGCGTCAAGAATTGCAGGGCAAGTAATGCACACGCAATAATCAAAAACATAAATCCCATGTATAGTGTTGTATAACTTCCGGAAATAACATAAAATAATTGTCGCCCAAAATTATTAAGATAGCTTTCGTAATATAGACCAGATGGTTTTAACAAATCACGAGCTTCCATAATCGGTAACATTAAACCTTTTGTTTCAACAAGTTCATTAGGAATACAAAAGTTCCAATAAACCATACAAGTGTCTGAATTTACAAATTCTGAATATATCTCATCTGAAACAATCAATGCAGTTATAATCTTGATATTTTCATCTGCGGTCAACCCTTTCATCGGTACAGAGGGAACAAGATAAAATGGTCTTTCGTTGATAGAAAGCAACGCTTCATTATTCGCCTGTGCGTCTGCTGCAATTTGATTTAACAGTGTAACCGTTTCATCTTGAGCATTACCTAAAAAATCTGGGTTGAGATAATAGACAACTTCATTGTTCCCAAGGCTAATCTGTTTTTCTCCCGCGGCATCCAATAACCGATTATAGGAAGATACAGGAAGCAAATAAGGAGAAGAACTACCAGTATCAATAAGACCTAAAAGGTTTAAGGCAGCAGGTTGGTCGGAGCCAAAACTATACATACCATCTTCTTGTGTGGCAGGGTCTACTACATCTTGAGGTAAATGCTGCACGATTTGTTTCCTAAATTTCGACCAATCAACAGGAGAACTTATCCCATCCGAAGCAGTGGATTTTATATTTCCTATTTCCATACGGTTCAGATTTGATACATAAGGACGAATTTGTTCGTTGGAAAGATACTTCTCAACAATTTGGTCGTTGCCCATTACAGTAAAGTCATAAACAGAAGTACCTCGTGTCAATTCACTTCCATATGACATTATGCGCACTGAGCCGTCGGTAATTAACATAATAGTAAGCATCATCAGAATGGACGCTACGCTGATTGAAATATATTTATTAACGACATTTTCATGCAACTGCCGTAAAGTAAATACATAAAGTCCTCTTGTGGCTTTGTGTTTTATAGAAGCTGCCCATATACTCAAAATTCTTGCAAGTCCTCGAATAAATAGAATTGTTCCGATAATTCCAAGTAAAACGGCAATAAGCAGCATTGCCCCACTCGCAGCCATAAAATGCTCTACAACAATCCAGTACGCGACAAGCAAAATTACGGTGCCTATAGCAAACGATACGAAACTTACATATGGATTCCCTGTGCGTTGCTTTTTCGCCATCTCTCCATAAACAAGTTGATGTAGCTCTTTACGGAACAGCTTTCCGCATAGAACAAACAATGCTACAAACTGAATAATCAAGAAGCCTAACGATGTGAAAATAGCGGCACTTACAGAAAAACTTAATTGGTGTGTAATGATACCATGCCCTACTAAACGCGCGGTTGTAAGACTTATAGCTTCGGATAAAAAGCCACCGCATACAAGCCCTCCTAAAAGAGCTAAAAACGACGTGATTAGCCCCTCTGTCATTATTTGAATAAATAATTTAATCTTTGTCATTCCAAACATCAAATAAAGCCCCAGTTCTCGACTACGACATTCAAGTTGATATTTGTTTGCAAATACTACGAGAAAGAACACAAATAATAAAGCACAAAGATAAACCGTCGGTAAAAGATTAGTAAGCAACCGTTCTACTGCGTCGCTCTCAATTTCACTTAAAAAACGTATTACGTCCTGTTGTCCAAGAGAAAGCACTATATAAAACATTGCTACGGCTGTTATCATTGTCAGAAAATAAATTAGGTTTTCGCTACGGCTCCGTTTGGCGTTTCGCCATGTGAGATTAAAGAACATTTGCACTTCCTCCCCCCATTTGAGCCATCACTTGTAAAATACGTGCATAAAAATCTTCCTGTGTTTCATTTGGAATTTTACGACGTAACTCATGGAAAATAACACCGTCTTGAATGAACAAAATACGAGAACAGAAACTCGCGGCGTTAGGGTCATGCGTGACCATTAGGATTGTGCGTCCACGCCTGAGATTGATTTCCTGTAACTTCTCCATGAGTAAACGTGCTGATTTTGTATCTAATGCACCTGTAGGTTCATCAGCCAAAATAATATCGGGGTCAGAAATCAAACTACGTGCAGCAGCTACGCGTTGTTTTTGACCGCCCGACATTTGTGACGGAAATTTAGAAAGAACGTCTGTAATTCCAAGAAAATCTGCTATATCTTTTAGCTTTTTTTCCGCTGTAACAATGTCAATATTATGAATTGATAAAGGCAATATAATATTTTCTTTACCAGTTAGATTATCAAGTAAAGCAAAATCTTGAAATAGATAACCAATCTTGTTGCCACGATATTCAGCCAACTTCGTGCCATCAAAAGAGCTTATATTGGCACCTGAAAGTAAAATTTGTCCAGAGGTTGGTTTAATGACCGTAGCAATACAATTCAACAATGTTGTTTTTCCAGAACCGCTGGCTCCCATAATTCCCAAATATTCGCCATTCAGAACATCAAAGGTAATTCCGTTTAGTGCTTTTGTTGGAACCCCCTCTTTGGAATATGCTTTGTGCAAGTCGCGTACTTCTAATAGTTTTTTTGTATCATTCATATCTCACACCTCACATTTTTTGCTTACGCTTATCTTACGAATATAATTTTACTGCATAAGAAGCAACCACACCACTTACAGTTGTTGTAAGGTTTATTTGTTTGTTTATTGTATCTGCATTTTATGTTGTTTCTTTCTCATATCAAAAGGTTTTTCCGCGTTTTTTGGTATCAGCCACATATACCCCAGTTTTGAAACGCCCGGTATGCGATTTTCGCTACAAAGTATCTGTACTCGTCTTTCAGAAATTCCCCATTT
>OLRQ01000989.1_pt1 | contig 25253 bp, 14 predicted proteins | sample 1671971 | NCBI WGS metagenome assembly OLRQ01 (sample SAMEA3136631, study PRJEB25190) | human gut metagenome | biome: human gut; feature: human-associated habitat; material: faeces | place: Austria | collected 2013
CGCCGTGTTCGGCGCCGCCGATCCCGCCGCCGCCCGCCGGCGTCGTGCCTGCGCGGGTGATGGTGACGGTAAAGGGCTGGGTGCTGGTGTCGCCCTCGGTGGTCTTGTTGTCCTCGTTCACCGTGACGATCTTGGAACTGGCCAGGGTCACGGTGCGGGCGGCAGAGCCGGTGTAGGTATAGGTCAGCCGGGCAACCTTGTAGGTGCCGGGCTGGTAGGCGTTGCTGCCGGTGAAAAAGCCGAAGTAATGCACGCCGTTCTTATCTGCCTGGACGGGGCTGCTGCCGCCGATCTTGCCGAGCATTTCCAGAGACTCCAGCGTCACATCACTGGCCGAGGGCTTGAGGCCGAACTCCGCCCCGGCAAAGGCCTTGTCTACGGTGAGGATCAGGTCAAAGCTGGCCGTCGTCTCGCCCTTGGGCAGGGAGATCTGCGTGACAGAGGGGGTGATCTTGGCAGCAAAGGCCGTCGGCAGGCCCAGGCACACGCAGAGCATCGCGCAGAGCAAACATCTTATCTTGGTTTTCATACATCCTCCTGTGGGCGGGTGTGCCCGCCGCGGCGGGCACACCCTGCTTGATCCGTTTTGATTACGCAGTAAAGTTCAGATAAATGGCGATGAGATCCTGAATGTCTACCACACTGTCGCCGGTGACATCGCAAGCCGAGGGGGCCACGCCGTTGGCACCTGGCCTGTTCCAGTCGTTTTCGGTGGAGCGGGCCTGGTAGGCTGCCTGCGCCACGGTGATGTCCAGCTGATTGACCTTGCCGTCGCCGTTCAGGTCATACGTCGTGGCGACGAACTTGACCTCATCCGGGTCGATGCTACCGGTGGTACCAAAGATGGCCTTTCCGTTGCTGTCCCAGCCGGAGAGCGTCACGCCAGTGATCTTGAGAGTCGGCGTGTCGCCGCCATTCGTCACGAAAGAGGCAATGCCGGTCTCCCCTGTCTGGGTGAATGCCGTGCGGCCGTCACTCAGGTAAGCCAGCATGACCTCGCCGGTGTACTTGCCGTTTGCCACGCTGCCCTTGGGCTGACCCAAAACTTGGAAGCCATTCAGGCCGGTGACGGATACGGTGCTGGCGTCAACGGTAAAGCGCACGCGGACGGTGGTCACGTTTTTCGCATGTTTCAGCGCCAGACGGAAGCTGGGGTTACGATTGGCCAGGCCCGCATTGCGCAGGGCCACGTCTGCGGAGACGGCAGCCTCCGGCTGGCCGGGATCGGGGTCTGTCGTGCCGCCGGTGACGGTCACGGTGCAGGAGGCGCTCTTGCCGTTGGTGGCTGTGGCGGTGATGACCGCCGTGCCTGCCTTGCGGGCGGTGACAGTGCCGTTCGTGCTGACGGTCGCGACCGCCTCGTTATTCGAGGACCAGGTGACGGACTTGTTCGTCGCGGTGGTGGGCAGCACAGTGGCGGAGAGCTTGCCGGTCTTGCCTGCCTCCAGCGTGAGCGCGGTCTTGCTCAGGGTGACAGACGAGGCTTCGGTGCTACCGGTCTCCTCCTTGGTGTCGATGAGCGCTACCGGGCCAAGGGCGGAGAGAGAGGCTGTAAAGCAGTTGTCTGCATAAGCCGTCGTCAGTGCGGAAGCGTTTGCGCCATACAGCGTAGCAGAAGAGGCATAGCCCTCCGGCTGGCCAATGGTCAGGGTGAAGGGACCGCTTGCCGTCGTACCGCTGGGCAGCAGGGAAAGGTCATAGGCCTGGAACGCCTTGCCGTTTGCCTTGGCGGAGAACGCATTGTAATCCCTGCCAGAGGTCAGGGGCTGGACGTTCAGATAGGAGCCGATTTTGAACTTCCCCTGTACGCTGACCTTGTGGCCCGCATCGATCAATTCCAGAGATTCAACCTCAATGGCGGCGGGGTCGGCCACGCTGTTTAGCGTGACCACAGCCAGCGAACCGCCGGAGGCCGTCGCCGAAGCCTGCAATTCCGCCATGTTGTTGTTGAAGAACTTATCGGCGGTGGATTTTTTCTCCACATAGACCGTCACGGGAGAATACTTAAAGGGATTGTAGACGCCCAGATCATCCTTCGGAAAGCTGATGACAGAGGGCGGCACGACCACATGCTGCAGGTTGATGCACTTGTCAAAGCAGCCGACAGAAAGCGAAGATAAGTTCTTCGGCAGTGCGAGCGAGGTCAGGCTGGTGCAGTTGTGGAAGGCGTAGATGTTGATCTTGGTAATGGAATCCGGCATGTCCACATGCTGCAAGCTGATGCAGTTGGCAAACAGGTACTGGTCGATCTCCGTGATGCCATCTGGAAGCTTCACAGACACCAGCTTGGTGCAGTTCTGAAAGACGGCGGGGTCCACCTGCCGGACGGTGTCCGGGATGGTGACATGGGTCAGGCCCGTGCCCTCAAAGGCCGCCGTGCCCAGCCGCCCGATGGAGGCGGGGATGGTGATGTCCGTCAGGCCGACCGCGCCCTCAAAGCCGCTCGTCCAGATTTGGTCGATTTCCTTGCCGTGGACGGTGGAGGGGATGGTGTACGCACCCTCGCGGCCAGCCGGATAGGATTGCAGGGTATAGGCATCCTCATACTGCGGCTTATAATTGACCAGCGCTGGGCCGAAGAGCACGCCGTCCTGGGTGAAATAATAGGGGTTGGCGGCGTTGACCTTCACCTCAGTCAAGCTGGTGCAGCCTTTGAAGATGTTGCCGACGACCTGGTAGGCACGGGCGGGAATCTCGCACTCGGTCAGCTTTTTGCAGTTCTGAAAAGCACTGAGGCGAATGATCAGATTCTTGCTTGTCTTTTCCGGGTTGGTAAAGATCACCCGCTCCAGCTTGGTGCAGCCTTCAAACGCATTGTTGCCAATGTCCTTGACGCTGCCGGGAATGGTGATGCTGACAATATTATCGTTGCCCTTGAGGGCCTCGTTGTCAATTTTCGTGACGGTGTTGGGGAGAACAATATCTCCTCCCAGACCATAGTAGCCCAGAAGAACGCCGTTCTTGATGTTGGCACCGACCAGCGTATCCGAGCTGTCGTTGGCTGCGCTCGCCGTCGGGTGCAGCAGCACCAGCGCAAACAGGGCCAGCACCACCGTAAGCAGCGTCATCAGGTGTCGTTTTTGCATAGAACGTATCATAGAGTACCTCGCTTAGGGTCAAAATTTGATTTGCAGGAAAATGTCGATCAGGTCCTGGATGTCCACCCGACCGTCGGCATTGACGTCGGCCTTCTGGGCAGTAGCCCAGTCGCTGCCGGTGCTGGTGGCCTGATAGAAGCGCTGTGCCTCGGTGATGTCCAGAATGTCGATCTTGCTGTCTGCATACACGTCATAGTTGGCGATGCGGTTGGAGGCCGGGGAGCCGTTTACGGTTACCGTGCCATTGGTGGGAGTAGTGGAAACCACACCGGCGCACTCGGCGCTGACAGTCATCGCGATATCACCGGTAATGCCCGCCTTGACCGGCAGGCCCACCAGAAGCAGGTTGGCAGCATCGGTGCCAGAAATCGCTTCGCCGTTATCCTTCGGGATGAGCAAAATCTTAGCATCCACCTTGCCGTCAGCCTCCGTCCAATTGACAGTAACCAGGGAGAAGCGGTCGTCATTAAGCTTGACATACGCATCTTTCTTCCCTTCGACCTGTGCATCCTTGGAAACCTTGGAAGCGTCAAAGGAGAGGTGCAGGAGCATCGTCTTTACGTTTTCGGCGTTGTTCAGTGTCAGTTCGTAATACGCATAGCCATCCTTCACGCCCGTACCTTTGGCAGTCAGTTCAGCGGAAGAAGTCTGCGGAGCGGATGCCCCCTTGACCTTCACGGTGGTGTTGCCGGCGGTGTAATGGGTTTCGGTCGTGCCATAGGAAGTTCTGGAAGGCTCGAATGCATTCTTTACTGTATCATTGGCAACCTCAATCACGCTGCCCTCGGGCAGACCGGTAAAACTGCTGTTAGCAAGGGTAACGTTTTCTGCGGCAACAGAAATCCTTTTCAGTGCAGCACAATTTTCAAAGCAGTACACCTGAAAATCGGTCACACTGGCAGGAATGGTAACAGATTGCAGCGTGGCATTGTTCTGGAAGGCCATACGGAAGATCGAGGTGACGGGCAGGCTGTTTACGCTTTCCGGCACAGTGTAGCTGGTCGCGGTCGAAGCGGGGGCGTAGGTGTGCAGGGTGTAGCCGTTACCGTCGTCGTTCTTTTTAAACAGTGTGCCGTCCTGCGCGACATAGGCCGCACAGCCGTCCGCGACGGTCAGATCAGTCAGGCTGGTGCAGCCCTGGAAGCTGCCGGCACCCACAGAGGTCACGCGGGCAGGAAGCTGCAAATGGTTCAGCGCGGTGCACCCCAGGAACACCTTGTTTCGGAAAGTCAATGCCTCTGTGCCCTCCGTAAACGTCACTGTAGCAAGATCCTTGCAGCCTTCAAAGGCACTAGCACTGATGACTGTTACACTGCTGGGGATGGTGATCGTTTTCAGGCCGTAGCAATTTTTAAATGCCTCGCTCTCAATGCTCGTATAGCCCTCCGGGATGGTAACAGTAAGGTCGATCCCCTCTGCACCGGCCAGTTTCTTGAGCACATTGGAGCCAACGGCAGTGACCTTATACTCCGTGCCTCTGTACGTCACTGTGCTGGGCAGCGTAATGTCTTTGTCGTTGCCGATATACTCTTTTACAGTAACCTCGGTGCTGCCAGAAGAGCTATAAGGCTTCTCAATCTTAAAGTCACCTGCGGTCTCACTCCACGCTCCCGCTTTCGGGGCGGTGAGGAGCATCACGACCACGGCGGCGATGAAAACCATGGCCAGGCGGGGGATGCGTGGGCGGGATTCGATGATTGCTGTCATATGAAGTTTTCCTCCTTAACGATGTTCTCCGGCCGGATACTTTTCGTTGCGTTAGCTCTCGCTAACATTAGTCTTAGCTAACTCCAGACGAAAAAGAAAACGGAATGTTTGTATCCGTTTTGTATAGTACCGGCCGCGATGTTTGTTAGCACACACTAACTCCTGTAATTCAAAGAAAAGTGTTGAAAAGACTCTCTTTTCCCTACTTTTTGAGACGTTTTTAGTGTATCACAGGCAACAGGAGAAAGGGAATTGTTTAGTTTTCATGATTTCTCCCCCCCCGATTATACTATTTGTATAAAACGAAGAATTTTTCCCTCTGCAAAAATTTTTCTTGTCAAGCCCGACGCGAGAGATTATAATGCAAAATTAGCCTGTGCTTACTTTTTGAGACGAATCGCAAACACAGGAGGAAGTAGATGAATCTAACATCCCTATTCAGGCGCTGGGGCGCGGGGTTTCTGGCCGCTGCGCTGCTGGGCTCGGCCGTGCCGGCCCTGGCGGTGGAGAGCGAGGACAGCAGTTCCCTCTTCCAGCCGGACCCCAGCCAGCAGGTCACGGCCTATGCGCCGGACGAACGAGTCCGCATCGTCATTGAGCTGGAGGACGCCCCCCTGCTGGACAGCCACAAGGTCTCCCAGTACGCCAGCGTGACGGACTTTCTGGACAGCAACGCCGCCCAATCCACCGAGCGCAAGCTGGAGCGGGCCCGCAAGGCCGTGAAGAGCCAGCTGGCCACCAAGCTGGACGACGTAGAGGTCCGGTATGAGTATACGACCGTCTTCAACGGCCTGTCCGTCGAAGCCGACTACGCCGACCTGGAGACCATCCAGGACCTGCCCGGCGTAAAAGACGCCTATGTCTCCCAGGTCTACCAGCTCATCGAGCCGGTGAACGAGACGAAGCTGGCCGACAGCGTCCCCGCCATCGGCGGGGATATTTCCCAAGAGACCGGCTACACCGGCAAGGGCATGGTCGTGGCCATCTTAGACACCGGCCTGGACACCAGCCATGAGGCCTTTCAACGCGACGTCAATGGCGCAAAGTACAACAAAGATGACATCCACGCAAAAATCTTGAACAACAAACTCCACGCCGGTGAGATCAGCGTCGATTCCGTGTACAAAAGCAGCAAGATCCCCTTTGCGTATGATTATTCCGAGCCCGACACCAATGTTGCCGGCGGCAACTCCCACGGCACCCATGTGGCCGGCATCGTCGGTGCGGACGGCGGCAAAGTGACCGGCGTGGCCCCGGACGCCCAGCTCATGATCATGAAGATCTTCAAGGACGACGGCAGCGGTGCCTATGACTCGGATATTTTAGCCGCCCTGGATGACGCCGTCATGCTGGGCGCGGATGCGATCAACATGAGCCTGGGTCTGACTGCCGGCTTCTCCCAGGCCGCCGAGGCCAGGATGCAGGAGGTCTACCAGCGCGTGAAAAACGCCGGCATCAGCCTGATGTGCGCAGCGGGCAACGAGTACAGCTCCTCCTACAAGAGCGCCAGCGGCACCGACCTGCCCCTGGCCTCCAACCCGGACAACGGAGCCGTTGCCTCCCCCTCCACCTATGGCGCGGCCCTGTCCGTGGCCAGCATGAACAACGTGAAGGCCACAGCCCCCTATCTGCTGCTGGGTAATCGAAAAATTCGCTACAGTGACCCGGCGGAGACAGCCTCCAAGCAGATCGCCAGTCTGAATGGCACGTATGAGTACGTGGCCTGCGGTGTCGGTGCAACGAGTGATTTCACCGGCAAAGCGCTGTCCGGCAAGGTCGCGCTCATCCAACGGGCCGGAGAAGAAAACGGCGAGATCCTGAGCTTTGCACAAAAGGAGAAGAACGCCAAAGCCGCCGGTGCCAAGGCCGTCATCATCTACGACAACGTCGAGGGCGACCTCGTGAACATGGCGACCGACGGCAGCATCCCCGCCGTCTTCATCAGCAAGGCAGACGGCGAAGCGATGCTGGAAGCCACAGAGAAGAAGGTCTCCTTCAGCAAGCGCTATCTTGCCCAGTTCCAGGATGCCTACAGCGGCAAAATGTCGGATTTCTCCTCCTGGGGCGTCACGCCAGACCTGAAGCTCAAGCCGGAGATCACCGCGCCGGGCGGCAACATCTATTCCACCCTGCCCGGCGGTCTTTACGGCAGCATGAGCGGCACCTCCATGGCCTCGCCCCACATGGCGGGCGCAGCGGCGGTGATGGGCCAGTATATCACCGAGGAACCGGACGGCACCAAGTTAACACTGAGCCAGCGCACAGCCCTCTCCAACCAGCTGCTCATGAGTACGGCCGTGCCGGTGAAAAATGAAAGCGGCCTGCCCTACTCCCCCCGCAAGCAGGGGGCCGGTCTGGTCCAGCTGGACCGCGCGACCCAGAGCAAGGCCTATCTCTCCTCGACGGAGGGCGGCCTGCCCAAGGCCGAGCTGGGCAGCAGCACGGACGGCAGCTTCTCCTTCTCGTTCCAGGCCAATAACCTGAGCAACAGTGAGATCAAATATGAAGTTGGCGTGACCGTGCTGACCGAAGACACTGTTACAGAAAACGGCAAGACCTACCTGGCCCAAAGCCCCCGTGAGCTGGGCGCAGACGAAGTGACCGTCACCGCTCCTGATACCGTAACCCTGAACAGCAAGGGGCAGGCAGAGGTAGAGGTTTCTCTGGCCCTGACTGCAAAGGGTAAGGCTGCGCTGGATGCAAAATTCCCCAACGGCATTTATCTGGAAGGTTTTGTTACCCTGACGCCGGTAAACGGCGGGGACACCATTTCTTTGGGCCTGCCCTTTATGGGCTTCTACGGCGACTGGTCCGCCGCGCCCATCTTTGACGCCTCCGTCTATGACACGGACAAGAGCCCGGCCGTCTACCGGACCATGCTGGGCCTGTTCGGTGCAGACGGCAGCGGCCACTACCTGGGCCACAACCTCTACGCCACGGACAACGACCGCTTTGACAAGAATTACATCGCCATGTCTAACAAAACGTCAAACTATCATGTGACAGCGGCCATGGCCATGCTGCGCAGCGCGGATAAACTGACGTTCTCCGTTACAAACGAGAGCAATACCGAGGTCTATGAGGAAACGCTGACCAACCAGAGCAAGACCTATTACAGCAGCAGCCAGCAGTCCTATCACACCCCGATGGCGAACACCGGCTTTACCGGCTACACCAAGTCCAAGTTCTCCGCCGCCAAGGCGCTGCCGGAGGGCAAGTACACCTACACCGTCACGGCCACGCTGAACGGCAAGGCAGAAACGGAGTCCTTCCCCCTGACCATCGACAACCAGGCCCCGGAGGTCGTGAAGAGCGAAGTCGTCATTCAAAACGGCAAGCGCCTGTGGAAGGTGACGGTCACAGACAACCACTACGTCCAGGCCGTCTGCGCCACCTTGGGCTCGACTCCCCTGACCGGGTGGATCGCACCGAACGAAACGAAAGCGGGGGCGCAGAGCGTCGTGACTTTTGACCTGTCTGACCAGGCTTTCAGCGGCCTGACGAAGGCCAAGATCGGACTGGTCGATTATGCGGACAACCAGACGGTCTCCGGCTACTACGACCTGACCGGCGGCACCGTCGTAGACCCCGAACCCACAGAACCAGAAACGGAGCCCGTGCTGGCGTCGATCAAAGCCCCGGCCTCCATTCGCCCCAGTGCCGACCTGCCGGTGGACTTCCAGCTGGAAAAGATGAAGCGCGTGGCTACCGTCTCGTTTGTGTTTGAGCGGGACGCCGCCCTCACCGGCGGCACCGCCGAGGGCAAAAACGGCTTCACCGCCCTGGGCGACATCCGTTGGAACGGTAGTAACAAGGGCATTCTGATGCTCAGCTATTTACAGGACGGCACCCGCGGCGGAAGCCTCACCCAGGCGGCACTGACCGACGTCTCCCGCGTTGTCTTCCAGGCCACCGCAGAAAACGGCACAAACCTAGGCATCAAGTTGACCGGCGTCACCGTCACCGGCTTCGACGAGAAGGGCCAGGCCGTGACGCTGCGCAGCAACATCAAGACGCCCTCCCTCAGCATCGCAGTGCGCGAGGGTAACTCTTACGATGTCAACAAAGATGGCACAGTGGACCAGCTGGACATCACCACCTGCCAGCGCTGGTATCAGGTGCGATCCGGCGACAGCGACTGGAGCAACGCTTCCGTCTGCGACGTCAACGGTGACAACAAAGTTGATATCCAAGACTTGATCGACATTTTACAGTACCTGTATCACTCCTGATCCTGCACCTTTCCAACCGCTGCCAGGGGGGACAGTCTGGACTGGAAGGACTATGACGCGGCCACCATCACCAAGCGCGTGACTGAAGGCGTGCAGCCCGGCTCCATCATCCTCTTCCACAACGCCGCGCTCCACACCCCCGAAGCCCTGCCGGGCATCTTAGAGTATTTGTTGGGCGAAGGCTATCAGGTCGTCCCGGTCGGCCAGCTCATTTTGCCCGGCACCTGCGGAACGGATTACACCATCGACCACACGGGCCGACAGCTGCCGGCGGAGTAGACCCTCCGCTGCCAAACACCCCCTTGACAAATCCTCTCCCCATGATACAATAGGATACAGAGTACGAGCGTAACGCCGCACGAAGGGGCACACCACCACGGGTGTGTTCCTTTGTGCGGCTTTTTTGCGCTGTGAGAGGAGTTTTTACGATGATCCAAGTCAACGGCACCCCCGTTGCCATCGCCGCCGGAAAGACGTTGCAGCAATATCTGGACACCACCGATTACGTCCCCACCCGCATCGCCGTGGAGCGCAACGGAGAGATCGTCCCCAAGCGGCTGTATGGGGAGACCGTGCTGCAAGACAACGACGTGATCGAAGTCGTCAGCTTCGTGGGAGGTGGCTGAGATGGCCGGCCTGCAAGCGCATCCCATCCCCTCCCGCGAGGTGATGCGGGAAGCCTTGAACATCCGCCATGGAGAGGACCTGCAAAACAAGATCAGCGCCGCCCGCGTGGCGGTGTGCGGTCTGGGCGGGCTGGGGTCCAACATCGCCATCGCCCTGGCACGGGCCGGGGTGGGGCATCTGCACCTGATCGACTTCGACCGGGTAGACCTGACCAATCTCAACCGCCAGCAGTACGCCGTAGGGCAGCTGGGGCAGTACAAGACAGACGCCCTGCGGGAGACTCTGTCCCTCGTCTCCCCCTACTGCGACGTGACCTGCGACACCATCCAGGTCACGGAGGAAAATCTGCCGGACCTACTCAAAGCCGAAGACTATATCTGCGAAGCGTTCGACCGGGCTGAGGCCAAGGCCATGCTGGTCTCCGGGGTCTTGGAGCACTTCCCGGAAAAATATCTCGTGGCCGCCTCCGGCCTGGCGGGACTTGGCTCAGCCAACACGATCCAGACCCGCCGGGTCTCCAAGCGCTTTTATCTCTGTGGCGACGGCACGTCAGATTCCTCCGTGGGGCTGGGCTTGGTGGCCTCCCGCGTGCTGGTCTGTGCCGCCCATGAGGCCAATATGATCCTCCGGCTCATCGCCGGGGAGAGAGAACCCTGACACAAAACAGAAAGGACGTTTCTTATGACGCAGAACGATAAACTGATCCTGGGAGGGCATGAATTTTCCTCCCGCTTCATCTTAGGCTCCGGGAAATACTCCCTGAAGCTGATCCAGGCCGCCGTGGAATACGCCGGGGCAGAGCTCATCACCCTGGCCGTCCGCCGGGCCAACACAAAAGACCATGAAAATATCCTGGATTACATCCCCAAGGGCGTGACCCTGCTGCCCAACACCTCCGGGGCCAGAAACGCCGAAGAGGCCGTCCGCATCGCCCGCCTGGCCCGCGAATTGGGATGCGGCGATTTCGTGAAGATCGAGATCATGCGGGACTCCAAATACCTCCTGCCCGACAACCAGGAGACGGTGAAGGCCACGGAGATCCTGGCGAAGGAGGGCTTCGTGGTCATGCCCTACATGTACCCCGACCTGTACACCGCCCGCGACCTGGCAAACGCCGGGGCCGCCTGCGTGATGCCCCTGGCCTCCCCCATCGGCTCCAACAAGGGCCTGGCCACGAAAGAGTTCATCCAAATTCTCGTAGACGAGATCGACCTGCCCATCATCGTGGACGCCGGCATCGGCCGCCCCTCCCAGGCCTGCGAGGCCATGGAGATGGGCGCGGCGGCGATCATGGCCAACACCGCCCTGGCCACCGCCGGGGACCTGCCCCAGATGGCCTCCGCCTTCAAAAAGGCCATTGAAGCCGGGCGGGAAGCCTATCTCTCCGGCCTGGGCCGGGTGCTGACCCGCGGGGCCTCCGCCTCGGACCCCCTGACCGGGTTCCTGCACGACTGAGTTCCCCTGGCAGACTCTCCTTCAAAATCCAACAGAAAGACCGTGATCGTCATGGAAAACCAATTTTTAATCGACTCGGAGTATCTCAGCCCTGAGGCCCTGGAACGAAAGCATCGCTTAGAGAACGATCCCACCAGCCGCACGGACCACATGGCCTACCAGCCCGGCATGGAGCAAATTTCTCCCGAAATTCGCAACAAAGTCATGGAGCAGGTCGGCGCCTATGATTACACCACCTACACCGCCCGCGACGTGCGGGCGGCGCTGGAGCACGAGACTTGCTCCGTGGAGGACTTCAAGGCCCTCCTCTCCCCCGCCGCCGCGCCGTTTCTGGAAGAGATGGCCGGGAAGGCCCAGCGGGAGACCCAAAAGCACTTCGGCAACACCGTCTATCTCTTCACCCCCCTCTACATCGCCAACTACTGTGAAAACTACTGCGTCTACTGCGGCTTCAACTGCTACAACCACATCAAGCGGATGCAGCTGAACAAAGAGCAGATCGAGCACGAGATGAAGGTCATCGCCGACTCCGGCATGGAGGAGATCCTGATGCTGACCGGCGAGAGCCGGGCCAAGAGCAGCGTGGAGTACATCGGCGAAGCCGTGAAAATCGCCCGGAAATACTTCCGCATGATCGGCCTGGAGATCTACCCTGTGAACACCGATGAGTACCGCTATCTGCGGGACTGCGGCGCGGATTACGTCACCGTCTTCCAGGAGACGTATGACGCGGACAAATACGAGACCCTCCACCTGAAGGGCCACAAGCGCGTCTGGCCCTACCGCTTTGAGGCCCAGGAGCGGGCGCTCATGGGCGGCATGCGCGGCGTGGGCTTCTCCGCCCTGCTGGGCCTGGCGGACTTCCGAAAAGACGCCCTGGCCACTGCCCTGCACGTCTACTATCTCCAGCGCAAATACCCCCACGCAGAGATGTCCCTCTCCTGCCCCCGCCTACGGCCCATCGTGAACAACGACAAGATCAATCCCCTGGATGTCCACGAAAAAGAGCTCTGTCAGATCCTCTGCGCCTACCGCATCTTCCTGCCCTTTGCGGGCATCACCGTCTCCTCCCGCGAGAGCGCCAGCTTCCGGGACGGCATCGTGAAGATCGCCGCCACAAAGGTCTCCGCCGGCGTCTCCACCGGCATCGGCGACCACGAGAGCAAGTACACCGGCCAGGACGCCGGGGCCGACGAGGGAGACGAACAGTTTGAGATCAACGACGGGCGGAGCTTCGCGACCATGTATGAGGACATGAGCCAGGAGGGCTTGCAGCCGGTGCTGAACGACTATCTTTACGTTTGAGTGTTTTCCCGTTAGACTAAGAAAGTAGGGACGCTGTGCTTCGCGCTGGGGTTCAGCGTGATGATGGCGCTGGATGTGGCGCTGGGATAACTGCCGTTTTTTCTTTCTTTTTGGGACGACTTATGGTATGATACGGACAATGACCCAAAGAGAAGGAGGGACGGAGCCCATGCACTATCAGGGCATCCTCATCGGCGCGGCCACGTTTCTGCTCATTGGCAGCTTTCATGTGGTGGTCATCCGGTGCGAGTATTATTTTGGAAAGGACATCTGGCCGCTCTTTGCCGTGGTGGGCGCGGGGGCGTTGATCGGATCGCTCTTCATCTCCCACACAGTTTTGAGCATCTTGATCGCCGTCTTCGGCATCACCTGTCTCTGGACCATCAAGGAACTCTTCGAGCAGGAACAGCGGGTGGCCAAGGGCTGGTTCCCCAAGAACCCCAAGCGGGAGGCCAAGAAAAATGCGGCTGACCGAACGCAATAAAACGCAATCAAAAGACCCAGCCGTGTTCAGAACGGCTGGGTCTTCGCTTATTGATGGAGGCACCGGTGGATGGCCTGCAGCAGCAGCGGCAGGTCCAGGGGCTTGGAGAGGTGCTCGTTCACCCCCGCCTCCCGGCTGCGCTGGATGTCATCGGAAAAGGCATTGGCAGTCATGGCAATGATGGGGACCGTCTTGGCGTCGGGCCGGTCCATGGCCCGGATGCGCCGGGTGGCCTCCAGGCCGTCCATCTCCGGCATCATCACGTCCATCAGGATCACGTCAAAGTGACCGGGGGCGGAGCGGGCAAACAGCTCCACCGCCTCTTTCCCGTTCCAGGCCTCTGTCACAGAAGCGCCTTCGTTTTCCAGCAGGAAACGGGAGATCTCCATGTTCAGGTCGTTGTCCTCCACCACCAGGATGTTCCGGCCAATAACGGAGAAGCTTTGTGCTTCCGGCTGCTCCGTCTCCATCGTCTGCTCTGCGTCGGGGTCAATGTCGAAGGGGATGGTGAGGAAGAAGGTCGTGCCCTCCCCTTCCTTGCTGGTGAAGTCGATGGTGCCGCCCATGCGCTCCACCAGTTCCTTGGTGATGGCCAGGCCCAGGCCCGTGCCCTGGTAGGCGGTGCGGGCGTCGTTGTGCTCCTGGACAAATGGCTCAAAGGCTCTTTTCTGAAATTCCTCGCTCATGCCCAGGCCGGTGTCGGCGCAGGTCAGGCGGATCCAGCAGCGCTTGCCGTCGCAGGAGAGCTCCTCGCAGCCGGTGTGGACCGAGCCGCCCTCCCGGTTGTACTTGACGGCGTTGCCGGTGATGTTCTGCAGCACCTGGCGCAGGTGCAGGGGGCTGCCCAGCAGATGCGGGTGGGGCAGCACCGGGCGGTCAGCGCAGAGGGTCACGCCCCGCCTCTGGGCCTCCGTTTCCAGCAGGCTCAACACGCCGTCGCCCAGCTCCGGCAGGTCAAAGGGAACGTGCTCCAGCTGCACCTGGCCGCTCTCCAGCTTGGACATGTCCAGCACATCGTTGACCAGGTTGAGCAGGAAGCCGGAGGCGGACAGAATTTTCTCCCGGCACGCCTCCTGTTTTTCCTCATCCCTGATGCAGCAGCGGCTGATGGCAACCATGCCGCGGATGCCGTTGATGGGGGTGCGGATGTCGTGGCTCATGCGGCGCAGGAAGCTGGTCTTGGCGGCGTCGGCCCGCTTGGCCTCCTCGGCAGTGTTTTTCAGTTCCATCTGGTAGTCCAGCTCCCGGCGCTGCTGCTCGGTGATGTCCCGGAAGATGAGCAGGGCTGCTGTGGGGACGCCCTGCTCGTCGAGCTTTTGGGGGGTAATGATCGAAACATACCAGCGGTCATTCACGTCCTGGACGTTCTGCGTGATAAAATCCCGGCCCTGCATCCGCTGGGGCAGGGTGGACAGGTCGCTAAAGGCCGCAAAGTCCTCCCGGCTGTCTTTGCTGAAGCGGTGCTCGTTGATACTTTGCAGCATCTGGGTGGCCGTGCTCTTGGGGTCGGTGATGATCCGCAGCCGATCTTCCGCCTGAATAAGCTCCCAGGTGTTGCTCCGGATGTCCAGCAGAACCACCGCCGTGTACACGCTGCTGATGGCCTGGATGGTGCGTAACTGCTTCTGGATCTGGCGCAGGTCGCCCTGCTCGATCCGGTAGCGGAGCAGGGCAAAGGCCAGCCACACCATCGCCAGGACCGCCAAGCCATAGCCCAGCACGGTGCGGAAGGTGGCGTAGACCTCGTTGGAGGGGAAGAAGGCGTAGAGGAAGTTTCCCTTGGCCTGGGCTTTTCCGCCGTACCAGCTCCTGCCGCCGACCTTCGCGCAAAGCAGGCCGTTTTTCAAGGTCTTCGTATCGCTGTCCAGAAACTGCAGGCACTCGCTCACCGTCTGACCGATCAGATCCTGGTGGTTGCTGGCAATGATCTGCGTCCCATCGGTGACCATGACGACACCATCCATCTTGAATTTATAATTGGTAAGGAGAGACTCCATGGTGATCTCTCCGCTGCCGGCAACGATCTCATGGCGCTTATAATAGGCCAAAACCAACCCCTTCTCCCCTGTGCGGGCGACCACGGCCACGTCATAGCTTTCCCCGTCCCGCTCTACGCGGGTCATGTAGGACTTGGTCGGGTAGGTAATGATCGAGGTCACATTCTGGCTGTGGAGCATGTCATACCAATAGGTGTAGGTATCCCCGTCTGCGCTGGACTGCTGGATCGGACGCAGGGTCTCATCCACCACAACGGCACCGGTCAGGCGCTGGTTATAGACGTAGTCATCAAAAATATCCTGGTCAGCCGCACCGGAGAGGCCCAGGCACCGGCTCAGCTCCGCCGTCTTGTCCAGCAGGCGGACCAAGCTCTTGGTCTTGTCGTTGGCCATGTAGTTGTCATAGCGGACCACCTGCTCCTTGAGAAAGCCGATGGTCTCGTTGGTGGTGGCCAGAACGTTCTTTTGGTCTTGGCCCCACAGCACCACCAGGATCACCGCCAACACCACCACGCTCAGCACCAGGGAGACCCAGCGCAGCCCCGCACGATGGCGGGGCTGCGCTGGTATTTCTTTGCTATGATGCATCACGAGCTGCCTCCTCTCCCTAAAAAAAACGTATCCGCATCGAATCCGTACTTTTCAACGATCGCTTTCGTGGTTCCGTCTTTCTGCATCTCCTGCAACACGGCGGTCAGCTGGGCCGACAAGCTCTCGTTGGTGCCCTTGGGAAACGCAACCCCCAGGCCCGAAACCATGAGGCTCTGGTCCAGGATCCGCCAAGATCCCGGAGAATCCTCCATAAACGTCCGCATGGCCCCCTCGTGGCCGGCGATGGCGTCCACAAAGTCTTTGCGGATGGCGGAGTAGACCTCCTCCATGCTAGAAAAGCAGTACACCTCTCCCACTTTTGGGACGCGCTCCGGTTCCGGGCGCTCCAGGAAAACCGTTTCCGGCTTTGAGGTCGCCTGGACCGCCACGCGCTTTCCGGCCAGGTCGGCCAAGGTGGTTATGTCGCTGTCCGCCCGGACCAGCACCATCTGTCGGCTGTACAGATAGGGTCCGGCCCATTGGTAGAGGTCCTCCCGGCCGGTCATGGTAAAGCTGCCCCACAGGCAGTCGATGTTCCCCGCGGCCAGCTCCTGGTCTTTGTTTTCCCAAACCACCTGGTGAAACTCCGGCCAATAGCCCAGGCGGCGGCAGGCCTCTTTGGCCAGGTCCACGTCGATGCCGGTGAAGTCTCCTGTTTCGTCCAGGTAGCTGTATGGCTCATAGTCGTCGATGCCGATGCGCAGGATCGGCAGCTCTTGTTCCTGCTCCTCAGACACAGGGGAGTGGCCGCAAGCGGCCAGGGAAAAACACAGCGCCAGCGTCAGGGCGGCTGCGATCCATCGTACTCTCATGGGCTTCTCCTTCGGTTCTCTCGTTCAATAGGGTCAGGCTTCGACCCGCGCCGCCCTCAGCTTGGCCGGGACGCTGCTCATGGTGCTGTGATCTAAGCAAAAAAGAAGCGCTGCCTTGACAGACGAGCGCTTCTAGGCTATACGAAAGACAGTGCTAGGGGCTACCGCTTTTTACGGTTGGTCGCCCGGTTTATATGGTGATAGTAACCGCACTTCAGCGTGCAAGGCTCCCATTTTATTGTCGTTGTCTCGGCGATGAAACTGCTGATATAACTTGTTATTACTGTACCATTTTTCGACAAGTTTTTCAAGAGGCACCTAGGAGAAAGAAGCAACCGCACGGGGGTCACTTCACCACACCCTGACCCCTCTTCTTAAAAATAGCAAAAACAATTCCGACGCAGTGCGATCCATTACGCACACCGTCGGAATTATTTTTTTCGTTTGTGGATGCGTTTGGCGAAGATGGGCAGCCAGCCGTAGCGCAGCCGGCGGCGGATCTCCCAGCCGTCCCCCGGTTTAACGAGGGAGATCTTCGACAGGAAGCTTCTGATGGCCCGCGTCTCGTATTCCTCCAACTCCAGGCCGCCGTAGACCGCCTGCTCCATCAGGCGGCTGACCCGGCGGAACTCACCAGGCTCAATGGCCGTAAATTCCTTGGCCAGGGCCGCGTCCAGCTCCTCCGTGTGCCAGCCCAGGCTGGCCTCATAGCCCCAGAGGTCCAGGAAGGTAAAGATCTGCCCCTCCAGCATGACGATCTGCGCGGCGGCATCCGCCGCCCGGAAGCGCTGGGTCAGCCGCCACAGCACGGCCGCCCGCATCAGCTCCAGCACCAGCAGCACGATGCAGGCCAGCAGCAGGCACAGACCCACCAGGCCCGCCAAGGCAATGGCCCCGTTTTTCACGGCCTCCTGGGGGATGATGTTCTCCTCGCTGCCGCCGTTGTCCTCGCCGGTGACGCCCTCGGCGCCGGTCTGGTCGTCCTCCAGGGCAGCGGTCTTGCGGACGGTGTCCGGCGTGCCCACCATCTGCTGGAGGGCCACGGTGTCATAGTAGTAACCGGGGGTCACGTCGGTGGGGAGCCAGCCCACACCGTCGAAATAGACCTCGACCCAGGCGTGGGCGTTCTGGCCGGTGAGGGTGACGGTCCCGTCCGGGCTGTTGGACGCGTCCGAGGCAGAGAGATAGTACCCCTCCGCATACCGGGCCGGGATGCCGTGGGCCCGCAGGGCCTGCACCGCCGCCGAAGCATAGAGCACGTCGTTGCCCTGGCGGGACTGGGTGAGGAACCAGAGGATGGGGTCCTCTCCCTCCGAAGCGGCCTGAGGGGCTTTGGTGTAGGTCACCGTTTCGTTCAGGGTATCCCGGACCTGGCGCAGGGCGCGGTAGACGCCGTCGCCCTCCTGGTCGTACCCGTCCCAGAACATGGCTTGCAGGAGATCGGCCAGCTGGGCGTCCACCGTGGTGTAGGTCCGATAGACAAAGTCCCGGTAGACGGCCTCGGCCTGGCAGTAGCGGTTCTGCGCCTCATTGCCGGGGGCTGTGACCCACTCCTCTGCCACGGTCAGCTCGGCCGGGCGGGAGCCGGAGCGCTCGTCCTCTTCATAGCTCCACTTGCCGATAAAGCCCGTGGGGGCCAGGGTCGTGTCCTGCTCCGACTGTATGCCCTTCTGGGGCACGGCAGAGAGGGATGCCGGGAAATAGATCCGGTCACGGGCTGCGCCGCTGATCTGGAGGGAGAGCGTGTTCTGCTCCGGTTGGTCCTCCTCCCCGCTCAGGCGGTAGTATTCCGCCGGCTGGGTGAGGGGATCGAAGCCCTGCTCGTGGAGCCAGTCCAGCATCCCGGCGTTCTCGCCGGTGTAGGTGCGGTTTGCCAGGGGGGACCAGACGCCGCTGCGGTAGTCCTCCCCCACATAGCCCCGAAGATAAAGGGCTTTCTCCTGGCCTGTATGGACGGTGAGCATATCCTCCTGGCTCTCGTTGAGCTTCTCCGCCTGGCGCAGGTCACCCAGGGGAAGGACAGTCTCGCCGTAGCGCAGGTCATGGACGCCCTGGGTCATGTCCTCCCGCAGCTGGTCCACAGAGGGGAGCGTCGTGCTGCCGCCCCACAGGGTGCCCAGAGCCAACAGCACCACCGCCGCCAGCCAGACGAACACGCCCCGGCGAGAGGGCACTCCCCCGTCCCGCGTGATCCAAAGGCCCAGAAAGGCCCCCAAAAACAACGCACAGGCCAGGGGCGAAAACGTCCCGCCCAGCAGTTGCAGCAGGACCATCAGGCCCCCCACCACACCGCAGAGCAGCACCCGCCGCCCCGCCACGAAAAACCAAACGGAACAGCCGCAGAGCAGCGCCAGCAGGCAGGCCAGCGCCAGCAAGTCCCCCATGGTCCCCTCCACCTGGAAGAGGGACAAGGCCCCGTCATGGGCCAGGTTCCAGCGGGTGAAGAGGTCGTTGAGCCACAGCTTCCCGCCCCGCCACAGGGCGGCGGGACCGGCCACGGCAAACAGGATCACCCAGGGCAGCACCGCCAGGGCCGCCAACACGGGATGCTTTTCCTGAAGGGCCCACCCCAGCAGACAGCAAAGCAGGGCCACCAGCCCCGCCAGCACGGGAACGAGCAGGCCGGGCGTATGCTCCCCAAAGGTCTGGTACACGCCCAGCAGGCTCCCCAGGGTCATAAGGGCCGACAGAAAAACCGGCCAAAGGAGACCGGCCTGGCCCGGCTTGGCCCCCTGGGGCTGCAGCTCTTGGATCGCTTGGCGCATGGTCGGTCTCCCTCCTTTCTTCTCTGTTTTTGGTCAGCACACCACCCGCCAGGCCTCTTGCCGGTCCGGGTGAGTGGGCAGCTCCACCATGGTCGTGGTGGGGCTCATCTCCGCCGTGGCGGGGGCAGAGACATTCACGGCGCTGACCACAGTCAGGCCGATCTGTCCGTCCAGGCCTGTCAGGTCTAAGTCACATGGCCCCGCCGTGAGCAGCAGCAGGCGGGTGAAATACCCCTCCCAATGCTGGGCCAAAAAGGCCTGGAGCGATGCGCCTGGGTTCTCCGGGATGGGGTAACTCAACCACCAGTCCATGCACCGGGCGAAATCGCTTTGGGTGCGGATCTCGCACAGCTCCAGGCCCTCCGCCGTGGGCAGGGCAGCGCAGAAAGCCACCCCCTGGCGCAAAAGGCCCTGGGCGATGGCGCTGCCCAGGGCGACGGCGCCGTTGAGCTCGTCCTGATCCACGCTCCGCTCCCCCTGCTTGCGGCCCAGGTCGGGCAGCAGCGCCATGTGATAGGAAAAGGGCTCGCTGGACTGGCGGACGATGAGCTGCTCGGTCTTGCTGGAGAGCTTCCAGTGGATGGAGCGAATGTCGTCGCCGGGGACGTACTCCCGGATGTCGAAAAGCTCGCTGGGGTCGTTGCCCTGGCGGTTCTGCATCATGCTGTCCGCCCTGGGTGAGCCGACGGTGGCCTGGGACAGCAGCACCTGCACCCGCACCCGGCGGGGGTAAATGGTCGCCCACACCTCCCGCACGGGGGCGCAGGCCACGGAAAACAGATCCAGCACATCCAGCACCCGAACGCCGTCGCACCGAAGGCACACCTGACCGCACTGGGCGGCAGGGATGGGGAGCTGATACCGCTGCTCCCCCCGCCCCAGGCGAAGATGCAGCTTCCTGCTGCGGACGCTTCCGAACATCAGGTTCTCTATGCTCAGGTCCACCTCCATGCAGCGGGACACCAGGATGCGCCCCCTGGGGCGGACCACGATCGTCAGGGGCACCTGGCTTCCCTCCCGGCCGCCGGAGCGGACCTCTAAGCAGAGGGTCAGCTTTTTCGCATCCTGCCGCAGCAGGACCGCCACCACCAGGGCCAGCACGCCGAGCACCGCCAGGGCCCACAAGAAAAAGGGCCGGCTGAAAAAGAACAAAAACACGGCCAGCACCGCCAGCACGAGCCAATAGGCGAGGCGTCGTTTCCGCATGGCGTTACCGGTCCTCCGGCCGGGGCGGGCGGACGTTGGTCAGGGCCTCTTCCAAGACCTCCCTGGCCGTCAGGCCGTCCACTCTGGCCTGGGGGCGCAGAACGAGGCGGTGGGCGCACACGTCCAAAAACACGTTCTGCACGTCCTCCGGGACCACATAGTTCCGCTCCCGCAGAACGGCGTTGGCCCGCGCCATCTTCACCAGGGCCGCCACGCCGCGGGGCGAGATGCCCAGCTCCACCAGGGGGTGGACACGGGTGGCTTCACACAGCCGAATGGCGTATTTCAGCACCGGGTCGGCCAGGCGCACGGACGCCAGATAATTCTGCACCTCGATGATATTCCCGGCGTCCGTGACCGGATGCAGGTCCAGCAGGGGGTTGGAATACCGCTGGGCGTTGAGGATCTTCATCTGGTTCTCCAGCGTCGGGTAACCGATGGAGAGGCAGACCATAAACCGGTCCAGCTGGGATTCCGGCAGGGGCTGGGTACCGGCCGAACCCAGGGGGTTCTGGGTGGCGATGCACAAAAACGGGGTCGGCAGGGCGTGGGTCTTGCCGTCCACGGTGATGGTGTGTTCTTCCATGACCTCCAGCAAGGCCGACTGGGTCTTGGGGGAAGTCCGGTTGATCTCGTCGGCCAGCAGCAGCTGGCAGTTGGCCGCGCCGTCCCGGTACTCGAACCGGTTGCTCTCCCGGTTGTACATGGTAAAGCCCGTGATGTCCGAGGGCAGCGTATCGGGCGTGAACTGGATCCGCTTGTTCTGCAAGCCCAACGCCTTGGAAAAGGCCATGGCCAGCGTCGTCTTGCCCACGCCGGGGCAGTCCTCTAAGAGGACGTGGCCGCCGGCGTAAATGGTCATGAGGACCTTTTCCACCAGGTCCGTCTTCCCGATGAAGGCCTTGCCGACCTCCTCGATGATCCGCTTGGATTGTTCCACGATCATGATGCAGCCTCCTCTGTCTCTGTGGTGCTGCCGGGCGTTTCCGCCGGCTCCGGTCCGCTCGGCTGGGAGACCTCCGGCTGATCCGGCTGAGCGGTCTCCGGCTTCGGCGGGTCTTGCCGGTCCGTGGTCTCTCCCTCGGTCTCCTCCGGTTTCTTGTCCTCCCCGGTCTGGTCCGGGGTGGTTTGGTCTTGGTTGGTCTGGTCGGAACTGCCCTGCCCTGGGGGAATGTCAGGCTCCGGTGTGTCTTCGTCGTTATCTTGGCCCGGCGCAGGGCTTTCGGTCAGGTCATCCTCCCCCGATCCATTGTTGCTGCCGTTGTTCATCTCCACATCCTGGACAAGGTCCCACCAGTCCCGACCGTCCGGGACATCGACGTGATATTCACTCAGACTGGCCGTCAACTGGTTGGTTTCCTCCATACCAAAGAGCCGGCGAAGCTGATTTTCATAAGGCAGCATGATCTCCGCCATTCGAGCATCGATCAGTTCCTTATTTTTCTCCACATCGTCTGTAAGCTCCTTCTGCTCATATAGTTCGTCTGCGGTTTGGAGATACAGGTCTGCATAATCCTCGTAGCCGGACGTGGGATAGAGCCAGAGATCCAGGAAGATCTGCTCCGTCTCTTCCGGAAGAACGACCTTCTCCAAGCCTGTAAAATCAAACCGTTTGCCATCCCCGGCGGGCACCAGGCCAACGCCCATCGTGTTCGGATCTGCATCCCCCTTGAAGGTCAGCGTGATCGGATGGTTTTCCGCATCCGCAAAGGCTCCGCTGTACAGGGCAAGCATCGTGTTCGCGTCTGCCGTCACCTGCGTCAGGTTCGGCGCGTTTGCAAACGCATGAGAACCAATATAGTCGATCGACCATCCCTCAGGCAAATCCAGCATTTCCGCATCCAGCGTGATTTCCGTCGCATCCGTGTAAGCACTTGTCAGGATAAAGAGATCATCACCCCACGTAGTTTTCCAGTTGTACAGGTGGTCCAGCTTTGTGATCTTCTCCATCCCCAACAGACTCCGCAGGCGGTTTTCCGTGGACAGCAGCGTCTGGTAGATTTTGGCGTCCACTTCTTCGTCCGAAGTGTTCTTGCTCGTATGCTTAATGTTTTCCCGCATACTCTGGTAGGCTGGCTTGAATATCCCGTTGATCGTTGTGTCCTCATACCCGGCAAAGGCATAACGCCAAGCATCCAAATAGGCTTGCTTGCTCCCCTCCGGCACGGTGAGTGTTAGCTTGTTTTTTTCGTCCTGCTCCGGCGTGGAAGTGAAGGCGTAGGCATCCCCCACCCCCAGAAAGCCCAAGGTCGGCGGGGTAACACTGGTAAACTCGATGCGCTGCAATTTGTCACAGCCGCTGAATTGCCGGTTGCTCAGCTCGTTGCGTCCATGTGCCGGTGGTGATGCAAAGGTGCCAAACCGCACCTCGCTCAGCGCCTTGTCCTCCATGAAGAGGTTTTCGCCTAACCGGGAGATCGTACCGCTAAAATCAACAGAGGTCAGTTTATCACAGTAGGCGAACGCATAGTCATCAAAATCGACGTTACCGGGCAGCGTAATGGTACCCGCCAGGTCCGAATGGGCAAAGGCATACGCATTCATCCCCAAATTGGCCTGGTTTGGAGCGTTGGCAGTAAGCGCCTCCCAATTGATGGTATACCCCGCTTCATCAGAGGACACGGTTCCGGAAAACGAACCGCAATAGAACCAGCGGATGCTTGGGGGTAACTTGACTTGCTTCGGCATCGTTTTCCCCATTCGCGCCACGAACCACGCACCTTCCTCTTCATTTGCGCCGCACAGGGCCTTGCTTCCTCCCACATCGACCATCACAAAGTGCGTGATGGGATCCTCGAAAGACACCCAATGCTCAGAGTAGCCCGGCTTGTCTGGTAGGCAGAACAGATACTGCACCAATAGGGAATCCCGATCCGCCCCCGTATACGTGACATTCAGCGTAGGGTCATAGTTGTTTTGCCGCACAGCCTTGGCCGCATTGGACGCGACAAAACGCAGCGCCGGGCAGTTATCCCAGGCCTTGTCACCGATCACGATGCTGTCTCGGCTGTCGATCAGCAGGCCCTCCAACGCATCGCAGCCATAAAACGCTTGGGTGCCGATATGTTTGACGCTCTCCGGCAGGGTCACATAGCGCAGGCTCTTGCAATGGGTAAAGGCGTAGTTGCCGATCTCGCAGATAGAGATCCCTTCCCCCAGTTCTGTGCCGGTAAATTCCGTGATCGTTTCCGGGGCAGAGAGCAGGACCGCCTTATTCTCTTCTGTTACAAAATAGGTATACCCGTTCTTTTTGCTGCATGTCTGGATCGTTATCCCCTCCGGGGCTACAGCCCGGATGGCCTCCGCCTGGTTCTGATTGTAGCAGATCACGTTTTTGATCGTATATTTTTCAAACAAAGCGCCGTCACTTTGAACGACAGATCCATCGGCAGGCATCACGATCGTGTTCAGGTGATTCTGTCCTTGCAACGCATCACTGTCTATCTTCTCAATACCATTCGGTAGATACAAGATCTCGTCCTCAGAGGGCATAAGGCCAGACAACGAGCCATCATTACGAAGAACCATGCCGTTCTTCACGGTGTAAATAACGTTCGGCTTCTCTGTGTCAGAAACCTGGAAGCCGCGGTTTTCGATCACGGTGCGGTTTTTTTGCAGAAAGCGGTCTAAAACCTCTGGCTTGACGACCAGCTTACTGGCCTTTGCCAGGTCTTCAAAGTTGACCTCCGGCAGCACGTTCGGGTCGGTACCTTGGAACACCAGCTTGGTCAGGCAATCGCTTCCCGGCAGGGTCACGCTTTTCACGGAAGCCGGAATTTCCAGTGTCTCCCGCTCTGTCGGTACGGCCAGCAGTTGGGTCATGTCCTTGCTGAACAGGATGCCATCCTGAGAAGTATACTTCGGATTGGCGCTGTCCACCACATAGTTTTCCCTGACAGACAGGGTATCCGGATCCTTGGTGTTGACATAGATCACCGAGCTGGGCAGGACAAGCTCCTTGGCTTCGATTTTTCCAAACAAGCGAACCAGCTCCACGGCCTGGACATATTGGGGAACCACGAGACGGTCAACAGATTGGCTCTCCAGAGTATCGCCATAGTCCATCATTGTTTGCAGACTGCACAGCATGGAATCGTCAAAAGCGGAGTCCTGTACTTGATAATTGGCATCTACATAGTAGGAGGCCCAACGGACCTCATACAAACTGCTATCGTAGTCTACCAAAGAGGCAGGTTCCAGCACGTGCCGACTGCTGCTCACCGGATAGGAAAACGGAACGATCTGATCGTTTTCCAGCCAGCCGGGGAACAGCTTCTCCAGCTTGTCCGTCGTTTCCATAGATTTTCTCAGCAACGCTTTCTGATAATAAAACAAGTTTATCCGGGAGCCGACGGAAGGAAATTTATCGGAAGTAAACACAGAATTTAACACTTTGGACGAATCTATGGTTTGGTTCTGCTGGTTCAACTGCTCGGACAGCACATAGAGGCGAGCTTCTTTGGGGGTACAGCTGACTGGCTCTTCATAAGAGATCCATTTTTCCGAAGTGTCATAACGATAGGAAACCCGAATTTTCATCGCTTCGGCCTGCAAACCCTCCGGAATGGTCATTGGGAATTGGTCGCTGTAGGTCTCGCCGCCGTCAAAAGACACGCTGTCGATGCGGAAAAGCTTGTTGAACTGGCTTTCCCCCCAATAGTAATAGGTCGTATCGACAGGCGGCCAAGCACTCCAGTCACTTTTTATGACCGATACATAAGTATCTAACGCCCGAAAAATCGTTAAGGAGTCGATGCTCTGTCCACAGTACAATGGACAGGACGCAGACATACTGATATTTAAAGTGATGCTTGTATTCTCATCTGTTTTGTCCCCTGGTCTTGGAGAAGTAGAATCGATTTGGATATTCGTTGCATCACCCCAGCCGGACTCGCCCGGTTCCCCCTTGGGCGTCTCCGGGTCTTTGGCTGTCTCTGAATAGTTGGGCTTTGGCGTGGGCGTGGGGGCCGCGCT
>OLRQ01000994.1_pt1 | contig 25150 bp, 31 predicted proteins | sample 1671971 | NCBI WGS metagenome assembly OLRQ01 (sample SAMEA3136631, study PRJEB25190) | human gut metagenome | biome: human gut; feature: human-associated habitat; material: faeces | place: Austria | collected 2013
GCTTCATGTCTTCCATCATCTTGTCCATGCTCTGGCCTGTGAACTGGAAGTACTGATCCATGGATAATCCCTGCTGCTGCATTCTTCTTGCGAAGTCATCCATCATCTGACGGCACTGGGTCTGGATCATAAGATCCGGAATATCCATCTGTGCATTCTCGATTGCTTTATCTACTGCTGCATTCTCTTTTGCAGTTCTTGCTTCTTTTTCTTTCTTCTCTGTCAGGTTCTTCTTAACGTCTTCTTTGTACTCAGCAAGAGTATCAAACTCAGATACGTCCTTAGCGAACTCATCGTCAAGCTCCGGAACCTCTTTGGTCTCGATTTTCTTAACATCGCACTGGAATACTGCTTCTTTGCCAGCAAGCTCTTTTGCCTGATATTCCTCCGGGAAAGTAACCTTAACTTCTACATGATCGCCTGTGTTAGCGCCAACAAGCTGATCCTCAAATCCAGGAATGAATGTGCCGGATCCAAGTGTAAGAGCGTAGTCAGATCCTTTGCCGCCGTCAAATGCAACGCCGTCAACAAATCCCTCGAAGTCGATTGTTGTGATATCGCCGTTTGCTGCTGCACGATCCTCAACAACAACTGTTCTGGAGTTCTTATCCTGCTCTTTCTTAACTTCTGCGTCAACTTCCTCGTCTGTTACAGCGATCTCAGTCTTCGGAACCTCTACTCCCTTGTAGTCTCCAAGAGTAACCTCTGGCTTGGTAGCAACATCAGCTGTGAAGATGAGTGCCTTTCCTGGCTCCATCTGTGTAACGTTGATCTCTGGCTGGGAAACGATTTCAAGGTCGCAATCAGCAATTGCTTTGCTGTACTCCTGCGGTACAAGAGAATTCACAGCATCTTCCATGAATACTCCCTTACCGTACATGCTCTCGATCATCTTTCTAGGAGCTTTTCCTTTACGGAATCCTGGAAGGCTGATTCTGCTTTTCTGTTTCTGGTAAGCTTTCTCCATTGCTTTGTCTAAATCTTCAGCGGAAACTTCGATGGTAAGCTTCGCCATGTTTTTCTCTAATTTCTCCACCTGTAAACTCATTTTCGTGTTCCTCCTTAATATTCAGGTAAAATGTCAGGTCCAATGCAGCCGCATGTGCATAGCGGATAGACATTGTCCGTTTTTCAATCATAATGCAGGGTTTCCCCCTATTATTACAGTCATTGTAGAAGTATAGCACAACCAGATTAAAAACACCAGTGTTTTTTTATGGTTTTCCCTGTTATTCCTGAAAAAAATAGAGTTTTTGGCGGTTATTCCTACTTATATACTACAGATTCTGCGATCTGGTCTGCTTTTTCCTGGCCAAGAAGCTGGGAAATCAGGGAAAGACTGAAGTCGATGGCAGTTCCAAGGCCGCGGCTTGTGGTGATATTGCCGTCCACGACTACGTTGTCCTCCAGGCGTACTGCATCTCCTAATCCGTCCATGCAGGATGGATATGCAGTTGCTTTCTTTCCATGTAAAAGTCCGATCTGGGCAAATACGGTGGGTGCTGCACAGATGGCTGCGATCCTGCCTCCATTATTATAGAAGTTTTTCAGAAGGTCGGTGAGGGGTGCAAATGCGCCAAGGTTGGTGGTGCCAGGCTGTCCTCCCGGAAGGACCAGCATGTCTGCATCCGTGAAGTCCGTTTCCGCGAAAGTCTGGTCTGTAAGCATGGTGATGCTGTGGGCAGTTGTGATCTGCTTTGTGTTTTTTATGGAAACTGTGGTGATGGTGATTCCGGCTCTTCGCATAAGGTCTACTACGGTCAGGCCTTCAATGTCTTCGAAACCGTCTGCGAGAAAAATGTATACTTTTTTGCTCATGGGAAAGTCCTCCTTATTTTGATTCCTATTGATAAATTCATTGTATCAACAAGCTAATTTTCCGAACAATCAACTTATCGATATACTAACTTGCTCATAACCTGCATATCAGTCAAACTGCAGCTATAAGTGAATATTAAATCTTTTTAAGGGTTACATTTGTTTTCCTTTATCAGATGCTGCCTGGAGTGCTTCGAATACGGCGCTGCGGAAGCCGTTTTTCTCAAGGGTGCGGACGCCTTCAATGGTAGTTCCGGCCGGGGAGCAGACCATGTCTTTAAGTTCGCCCGGATGCATGCCAGTTCCCAGAACCATCTTGGCACTTCCAAGTACAGACTGGGAGGCAAACTGATAAGCCTGCTTTCTTGGCATTCCCTGTGCGACTGCTGCGTCTGCCATTGCTTCAATGAACATAAAAACATATGCGGGGGAGCATCCGCTGACTGCTCCGACTGCATCCATCAGACGCTCCGGGACTACCTCTGTGCGTCCGAAGCTGTTGGTGATGGCAAGAATCTGGTCCAGATCCTCTTTGGTTACGCGGTCATTGGCGCAGGCGCCTGTCATGCCTTCGCCTACTTGTGCCGGGGTATTGGGCATCAGGCGTACCACTTTCAGAGGCTGCTCGCATTTTTCTTCCAGCCATGCAAGAGTTTTGCCGGGGGCAATTCCTACGATCATGTGATCCGGTGTCAGGCAGCCTTTGATCTGGCTGATTACTTCTTCGTAGAACTGAGGCTTCACAGCTAATATAACAATATTTGCATTTTTTACGACTTCACAGTTGTCCATAGTTGTGACAACCCCAAGTTTTTCCCGGCTTCTTTTGCTTCCTTCTTCTGTAAGATTGGAAACAATAATCTCATCTTTCGCAAATACACCTTTTTTCAGGATTCCACCGATCATCGCAGACCCCATATTTCCACATCCGATAAATCCAATTTTCATATTTTTCTGCTCCTCTCATGTAAGCCAATCATCAGTTAAGGCTCATTATAAAATAAAAAAATTTAAGGTGCAATATATAGGCATAAAAAAATAGCTGTCCTGTACTTTGGCGAGTCTCGACAGCTATTTTTTACGAAACATATTTGTCAATTTATATTTTTCCTGCTCAGGGTACTGTTGTGGTACTCGGTGGAGTAGGTCACATCCTCGCCGAACCAGCTGGGGGGCTGGTAGGCGTGGGCGGCTTCTTCGGAGGGGAACTCTACCTCAGCCAGAAGAAGGCCCTCATAAGGTGCTTTGAACACATCCAGTTCAATGGACAGTCCATCCTTCTCCGGAATCACATAGCGCACCTTGGAGATCACGATTCCGTCCGCCTTCAGCTTCAGGTGCTCATAAGCCTCCTTCGTCAAGGGCAGATTGTACTCCTCCCTTGCCAGAAGTCCCTTTGACTTATAGGTGAGATAATAGTTGTCATTTGACTTGCGAATCCGCACCACCGGTTCTGTGCACAGATATCCCTGTTCGATCACCTTGCAGGGATACTGCTCCAGATTTTCCGGAAGGTTCTCTTTTTTCACAAGAAATTTTCTCTCGATTTCCATAGAATTCCCTCCTGATAAAGCTTTTTCAAACATGCCCTAAAGCAGTTCAGGCATTACTATTCACTCCGTGTCCAGCAGCACTTAAGCTTCCTCTTTTTCTTCATCCTCTTCTTCCACAGGATCCGGAGTCCAGTTTCTTCTTCCGAATCTGGTGACAAGAGCCAGCATTTCTTTTTGCAGTTCCTTTGTAAACTGGCCTTCTGTCAGACGCCATTTCCAGTTGATACCAAGTGTGGACGGCTGGTTGATCCGGGCCGTATTATCCAGCTGCAGATAATCCTGGATTGGAATGATACATCTTCCCGCCGCACTTCCCATTACCAGACGGATCATGTTTCTGCAGATTCCCTTCTCATCATCATGGAAATTCCACAGATATTCACGAACCATATGACGCTCCTCAGGCGTAATATCACTGTACCAGCCAAGAAGAGTTTCATTGTCATGAGTTCCGGTATAAACCACACAGTTGTTTGTATAATTATGCGGCAGATAATCGCTGGCATTTCCGGTATCGCGGGCATCAAAAGCGAACTCGATTACCTTCATATTGGGATATCCGCTCTCCTCCACAAGACGCTTCACAGAATCTGTCATAAAGCCAAGATCCTCTGCAATAATGTCTTTTTGTCCCAGTCTCTGGGAAACGGTGCGGAACAGATCCATTCCAGGTCCTTTTTCCCACCAGCCGCGCTCCGCAGTCTTATCTCCATACGGAATTGCATAATATTCATCAAAACCGCGGAAATGATCGATACGGACAACATCATACATATTAAAGCAGTGCGCCAGACGCTTCATCCACCACTCAAAGCCTGTATTCCTGTGCACATCCCATCTGTACAGCGGATTGCCCCAGAGCTGTCCTGTTGCGGAAAATCCATCTGGCGGGCATCCTGCTACCTGTGTAGGCTCATTGTTCTCATCCAGCTTGAAAAGTCCCGGATTCGCCCAGGTATCTGCACTGTCCATGGCAACATAGATGGGAATATCTCCGATAATACGGATACCTTTTTTGTTTGCATAGGCTTTTAATTTCGCCCACTGCTCATAGAATTTAAACTGCATATATTCCTGAAATTCAATTTCGAAATAAAGCTCTCTTCTGTAATAATCCAGCGCATTGTTCCAGCGAAGACGGATATCCTCCGCCCATTCGGTCCACGGAATTCCTCCGAAGCGATCCTTCACTGCCATAAAAAGCGCATAATCACCAAGCCAGTGTGCCTGCTCCTGCTGGAATCTGACAAACTCCGGATTCTTTGAGATATCGCTTCTCTCATAAGCCTTGCGAAGAAGCTTATAGCGTCCCTTGTAGATTTTCTCATAATCCACATCATCTGCTCTGGATCCGAAATCCACAGCATCGCATTCCTTCTTTGTCAGAACCCCTTCCTCAATCAGATCCTCAAGACTGATGAAATAAGGATTTCCTGCAAAAGTAGAGAAGGACTGATAAGGTGAATCCCCATAGCTGGTAGGGCCAAGAGGCAGAATCTGCCAGCAGCCCTGTCCTGCTGCCTTTAACTGGTCTACAAACTCATAAGCACTTTTTGAAAAACATCCAATTCCATATTTTGACGGCAGGCTGCTGATTGGAAGCAGCACGCCGCATTCTCTTTGAATTCCCATTTTTCCCTCCATAATATCCTGAAACATAATCCTGATTCTTTCCCTATGTCCGCTGCAGACGCCGCAGCTTTCGCAGTTTGACATACTTGTCTGTATCATGGCACATTTCATCATACAGAATCAATATTAAATTTTCAAGAAATATGGCATTTTTTCCTAATAATGATATTTTTTCCTGTTTTTCACAAAACAGATCAGGGAACATACCATGCCCAGTCCCTCTGCAACTACAATAGCCCCCCAGATTCCATCCATTCCCAGCACAGCAGGAAGCAGCAATACCATCCCTCCTCTAAAAATCAGGGTTCTTGTGAAAGACAAGAATGCGGACAGCGGACCATTACACAGCGCAGTGAAAAAAGAGGATGCATAAATATTAATTCCGCTTAACAAATATCCCAGTGCGAAAATCCGAAAGCCATGAACAGTCATATTCAGAAGTTCTTTGTCATACCCCACGAAAACAGCTGACAACGGATAACTGATAGCTTCAGAAACTACAACCATGATCACGGATGTAATGCCAATGATCGTGATACTTTTTCGGAATACGCTTTTTAACTCTTTATGATTTCCCGCACCATACTGGTAGCTGACCACTGGAGCACTTCCTGATGAAAAACCAAGAAATGCCGCCAGGAAAACAAAATCCACATACATCATAACAGAATAAGCCGCAACTCCCATTTCCCCGATTACTTTCATCAGCTGGATATTATATAAAATACTGATCAGGGAAGCAGAAATATTGCTGAGAAGTTCTGAGGAGCCATTGGAAGCAGCCTGAAGAAGCTGTTTTCCATAAAATCTGGTTCTGGTCAGCTGCAGACCATGTTCTCTCTTCTTTGCAAAATAAAGCAGAGGAATTGCACCGCCAACCACATATCCCATAACCGTTGCCAGCCCGGCACCAGCTACTCCCATTTTCAGCACAGCAATAAATACATAATCCAGCACCATATTGGTAACGCCGGATGCAATGGACAGCACCAGTCCAAGAACAGGCTTTTCATTTACCACAAAGAAATTCTGGAAGCTGACTTGCAGCATAAATGGTACACTTCCACTAATCAGGATAGTCCCATAAGTCACACTGCTTTCCATAAGAAGGTCGCTGGCTCCTGCAAGGCGCATAATAGGACGGACAAAAATAAGAATAATTACCGTCAGTATTGCACCGATTCCTATAATACTGTAAATCAACATGGAAAAATACTGATTTGCCAGCTCCTTTTTCCCTTCTCCAAGTGTTTTGGCTACCAGTGCACTGCCTCCCGTTCCCAACATAAATCCAACAGCTCCGATAATCATGGCGACCGGGAATGCAATGTTAATTGCGGAAAGTGCCATAGCTCCCACAAGATTGGATACAAACAATCCATCTACCACGCTGTAAATGGAGGCAACGATCATCGTAACCACAGAGGGCAGCGTAAAACGCAGCAAGCGGCTGTAGGTAAAATGATCGGATAATCTGATCTGCATAAATAAAATTTCTCCTTATTGTTTTTTCTTATTTCTTTCCAGAAGCTTTTTCATTTCATCTTCCAGTATGTCAATATGTCTATATCCGTAATAAAGGACATTTTCTCTTTCCTGGGATGTAAGTCTTTTAAATGCTCTTTGTTCCAGCTCAAAAATCGGGTCTACTGTACTTTGCGCCAGTTCTTTTCCTTTCTCAGTAAAATGGATGGTTTTGCTCTTCTTGTTTCCAGAATCCTGTGATAAACAGATTACGCCATCCTTTTCCAGCTTTTTTAATGCACTGTTTACTGTCTGCTTTCTGAGATGCAGGCTTTCACAAAGCTGCGCCTGAGTATAGCCGCCATCATTTTCCCGAACAAAATACAGAATATCAAACATAGTTTCTGTCATTCCGAAGTGCGATGCCAGCTTATAGTAGACTTCACAGTTTTTTTTGTAAATATTGTTCACTTCTCTGGAAAATTCTTCGAAAGTCATTTCTTCCATCTGTTTTCCCCTTTCTGATTGCGAAGAAGTTTTTCTTTGGTTTGATAAAATAATCCGAAATCGGATTATTTGCAGTATAGTCCTATTTCGGATTATTGTCAAGGTATAAAAAAACAGCTTGCATAGTGAAGTTTGGCATTTTTTACAGTAGCATTTATTCTGCTGTATTGCCTTTTCCTCATACTTGCAAACTGCTTTTTCAAAGCTATTCTTTTATGTTCTTTTTATTTTCAGGCTGTCCGGGAATTTCTCGCTCCAGTCATCCTGGTGCTGGCGTCAAATTCATGGAGTTTCCTCTTGGATTCTTCACTTAAGTTTCTTGGTACCTGAACCTGGATTGTTACGTACAGATCACCGTAGACTCCGGCTTTGCCCATAACCTGAATGCCTTTGCCTCTCAGACGGATCTTGCTGCCGGACTGGGTACCTTCCGGGATACGGCACATTACCTGACCGCTTAAGGTCTGAACTCTGGCTTCTCCGCCAAGAGCGGCTGTCAGAAACGGGATATTTACAGTGGTGTAAATGTCTGCGCCTTTTCGTTCAAATCCGGCTCTTTCTCCAACATGTACCTTCAGAAGCAGGTCACCTGCCGGAGCACCGCCATAGCCTGGGTTACCTTTGCCTCTTAAGCGGATGCTCTTTCCATTGTCGATTCCTGCGGGGATGTGAACCTTCAGGGTCTGTTTGCCCTTTCCGTCAGCGTCGGAAAGATTGATCAGCTTGTCGCAGCCAAGAGCCGCTTCGTCGAAGCTGATGGAAATCTCCGCATTCAGATCCTGGCCTTTCTGCTGGTAGCTGCCACCGCCAAAGCCGCTGCTGTAGCCGGAACCATCAAAACCGCTTCCGCTAAAGCCTGCGCCGCTGCCAAACTGGCTTCCGAAGCCGGAACCTCCAAAGCCGTGTCCGCCGAAGCCATGAGCGGAACTGCCGTGGCCGAATGTGCTTCCTCCGAAGCCGCCTCCAAACAGATTCTTCAGAATGTCGTCCATGTCACCGCCTTCAAAATGGTATTCCTGATAGCTGCCGTCCGGGCTTCTGTAAGCACCGCTCTGGCCTTTTCCAAAGCCGCCAAAACCACCGAAACCAGAACTGTTAAAACCTGACTGGTTAAAGCCTCCGGCACCATATCCTGCTCCGCCGCCTTCTTCAAATGCCGCATGGCCGAACTGGTCATACAATTTCTTTTTCTCCGGGTCACTGAGCACGTTATAGGCTTCTGTAACTTCCTTGAATTTCTCTTCTGCATCTGCATTTCCTGCGTTTGAATCAGGATGATATTTCTTCGCCATCTTACGATAGGCTTTCTTTATTGTATCTTTGTCCGCGCTGCGGTTAATTCCCAGCACTTCATAATAATCTCTCTTTGCTCCCATATTGGTCACCTCTGACTCCTCAAATTCAACCTACACAAATTCCCCGGAATCACTCCCGGGGAAATCATTTTTCTTGTTCTATTCGTAATATAACATTCATTCGTGCAAGTGTCAAGCAAACATAGGGAAATTCATAATTTTTTCACATTGTTTCATTTTCTATGCTATAATAGTAACACTTTACAATTCTTTTTTGGAGGGAAATCAGATGAATCATAAAGAGCGTATGGAGCAGGGGCTGATCTATAATCCTAATCTTCCGGAGATCACGGGAGATCAGTTTGTGTATATGGATAAGCTGTGGGAGTTTAATCAGCTGAAGCCTTCACAGTTTGCAGAAAAAGAGCGCTATATCAAAGAAATGTTTGCCGAGTGCGGAGAGAACTGCTATATTGAGCTTCCATTTCGTGCAAACTGGGGTGGAAAAAATGTTCATTTCGGAAACGGTGTGTATGCCAATTTCAATCTCACACTGGTGGACGATGGGGACATTTATATTGATGACAAAGTCATGTTCGGGCCTAATGTAACCATTGCCACAGCGAACCACCCCATCGATCCAGGACTTCGCGAAAAAGCCATGCAGTACAATAAGCCAGTCCATATCTGCGAAAATGTATGGATAGGTGCGGGAACTGTCATTGTCCCTGGTGTTACCATCGGGAAAAATTCTGTCATCGGTGCCGGCAGCGTTGTCACAAAAGACATTCCGGAGAATGTGGTGGCCGTAGGCAATCCCTGCCGTGTGCTGCGGGAAATCGGGGAACATGAGCGCGAGTATTTCTATAAAAAGGAACGCATTGACTGGGAAAATTTAGGAGACATCTCATACACTCCCCTTGGCTGACTTTTCGCCAAACACTGCACTATAAAATAAACTAAGGACAAAACATGAAAAACAAACAATTAAATCTTACATCCGGTCCTATTTTACGGACTCTTGCAGAACTGGCACTGCCGATCATGGCATCTTCCTTCCTTTCCACTGCATATAACATTACGGACATGGCATGGATCGGGATGCTGGGCTCCAAGGCTGTGGCTGGCGTAGGCGTAGGAGGCATGTACGTATGGCTCTCCCAGGGATTTTCCTCCCTGACGAGAATGGGCGGCCAGGTAAACATGGCCCAGTCTCTTGGAAAAGGAGACCGGAAATCTGCAGCTGGCTTTGCCCAGGCGGCTCTGCAGCTTACCATACTTTTCGCTCTTTTCGTTACTGTAGTCAGTATGGTCTTTACAGGTCCTCTGCTGAAGTTCTTTACCCTGACAGATGCCGAAACCTACAACAGCGCCAGAATTTACATGCGCATCACCTGCGGACTGATTTTATTTTCCTTTCTTTCTCAGGTGCTGACCGGACTTTTCACAGCCCAGGGCGATTCCAAAACACCGCTGAAAGCCAACTTTTTCGGTCTGGTTCTGAACATGATCCTTGATCCTCTTCTGGTACTTGGCGTAGGACCTTTCCCAAGGCTGGAGGTGGTGGGAGCAGCCGCTGCAACTGTAACCGCCCAGATCGTGGTTCTGCTGATTCTGATCACCGGAATCATCCGCGATCATGGCGATTCCAATGTTCTGCGAAAGATTCAGCTTCTTTCCAGGCCGGAACTTTCTTACGTAAAAGGTGTATTCCGCATTGGAATCCCAACTGCATTACAGGGAAGTATTTACTGCATTATCTCTATGATCCTGACCAGAATGGTCTCCGGTTTCGGCGCCGGTGCAATCGCAGTACAGCGTGTTGGCGGACAGATTGAGTCTCTTTCCTGGAATACAGCAGATGGTTTTGGTTCTGCTTTAAATGCTTTTATGGGACAAAATTATGGAGCCAGGAAGGTTGACCGAATCAAACAGGGATACAGCATTTCCCTTCGGCTTCTGGTGTGCTGGACAGCTCTAATCACTATTGCCTTTGTATTTTTCCCAAGGTATATCTCCGTGCTGTTCTTCCATGAAGAGGAGGTGGTCCGGCTTTCTATTGATTATCTGCGGATCATCGGATTTTCTGAAATCCTGCTCAGCGTCGAGATGATGACCGTTGGCGCACTTTCCGGACTTGGAAGGACACAGCTTTGCAGCGTGATCAGCATTTCCCTTACCGTTATGCGTATTCCGCTGGCACTGATCCTTTCCGGCACTTCCCTTGGTCTGAATGGAATCTGGTGGGCCCTAACCCTTTCCAGTGTTGCGAAAGGAATTATTTTCTATATTACTTTTCAGTATATTTGCAGACATAGTCTGCTGAAAGCGGCTGGCTCAAAAAATTAAGCAAAATACTCTGGCTTACGCCAAAACATAATCATTGATAAAAAATCCCAGGCGGCTGCATGTACTTTACAGGAAGTACAGCAGATGCCTGGGACAATTTATTCATAACAATATTATCATTTCATGCTATTCTCCACTACTCCTGGAAGTACCTCATAAATGGAACAGCCCATCTTCCCCTGAAAATATTCTTTTATTTCCAGTATCTTTTTCCATCTGTCTATGGTAGCCGGATGAACGCCGTACCGAATGGTCACATCCACAAACTGTTCCATGAACTGGTAATCTTCCTCGCTGACATCGAATTTGCCAATAGAGGTGCGGATATCCTGGATCATAAATGCGTGGGAAATACAGATCTGGGCAGCCTTTTCCCAACCACGCTCTAGAATATATGCTTTCTCCGAATCCAGATCTGCACAGCGGCGTGCAATATTTTCGCAGGCCAGCGCCACATATCTGGAATGATCCACCCATACACCGGGGTTGGACTGATAAGCTTCTTTTAATGCCTGTTCTGCTGTTTTACGATCTGGTTCCATATAAAGTACCTCCTGAAACGAAAATGCCGCCTGTCGGCGACATCACTCACTACATACGAAAATCCGTTACTCTGTATCTGCAAACCTCATCCAGAACTCTGAGAGGTAAGGAGGATGAAAAATGCAGCATCGCTGCGTCCCCTGTATTTCATCCTCCCGAGTATCATTATAGTGCATTTTATATTTTTGCAATACATTTTTTCTGCCATTTTGTATTAAAATCCTGCCATTTTTCAGGCAGGCACATACTGCTACATATTCTGCAGTGTCAGTGAGACACCTGACAGAATCAATAATACTGCCATCATCCTCCGTACCGTCTTTTCCTTCAGCAGGGAACTGCTTTTCATTCCCGCAAACAATCCCAGAATGGCAATAGGAATCAGCATAAGCGCACTTTTTAGGGTATCAAAGGTAAGCAGATGAAGGGCACTGTACAAAATAATCCGGAATGTATTGTCCGCAATAAATACGGCGCTGATATTGGCCTTGAACTCGCTTCCGCTGTCCGTCACCCGGTCCACATAGACTGCTAGAAGTGCTCCAACGCCAAATAGCCCGCAAAGAACACCAGCTAACAAACCAACTGCTCCAAATGTAAGCCTGGACCTGGGCGAAGATTGGGACAACGGATTCCCCTCTACCCTTTTCTTGTCCCGAAAAAGCATTTCCAGCCCAAAGAGCACTGCCACATTGCCAAATATCACCTTGATATTGCTTACATCTGCATTTTTCAGAAGCAAAGCCCCCGGGATGCAGCCTGCCAGCACAAGGGCTGCCAGCGGCAGATATACCTTATAATCCAGGCTTTTCCTGTTTTTCCAGGTGAGGATAAAATTGGTGGGATACCCGATCAGCAGCTCCACCGGCGAAATATTGGCATTGGCTGCGCCAAAGCTCAAAATCGAAGTAAACACCAGCGTATTTGCAAATCCGCACAATCCCTTAATAAAGTAAGCCGTAAAAGCGGCTATGATCCATAGATACATAACATTTCCTCTCTATTTATGCTCCGTCTTCTGCCTGTACTCTCCCGGAGTGCAGTTCATATATTCCCGGAAAACCTTGCCGAAGTAGCTGCTGCTTCCAAGGCCGCAGGCGTGGCTGATCTCTGTAACGGAGGCGCGGGTTTCCGCCAGCATCTGGCAGGCCATCTGGAGGCGATAGTTCTGGATATACTGCATGGGCGTCATGTGCAGGCATTCCTGGAAAATGCGGAAGCATTCCCGCTCGCTTAGGAACACTGCGGATGCCAGCTGGGAGATAACCAGCTTTTCCGAATAGTGCTGATGAACATAGATCATCAGGTCTTTGATCTTATCGTTGTTTTTGCGCAGTTTGGGAGGCTGTGCAAGAAGAGGAACTGCCTGCTGGAAGATCCGAATCCAGATTTCAGAGAGCACTGCCCGAAGATGAATTTCAAATCCAAACTCCTTTTCGGAAATGTCAAATGCATTCCGGATCATCTTCAGGATTTCCTGGTGAACCGGATTTCCCGGATATAATGCAATCATTTCCGCCTGCGGCACTGTAATAAGCGGCAGTACATATTTCTCTTCAATCCTGCTGCCGCGCCCGCCGGCAATCAGGGACGCATCAAAGATATGGCAAAATTCAACATTCTCATTGATCAATGAAATCCCTCTGGAAGCATGCAGAATATTAGAATTCAAAAGTCCGCCGCTGCCTGCTGGAAAACAGATTTTCCCACTAGGGAGATTGTACTCCACTTCCCCGCTTTCCACATAAAAAAGCTCCACGGCCTTATGCCAGTGCCAGGGCACAAAATGATCCGGATATTGATCCAGCTCTGCCCTTGAAGCAATATAAGGAAAATCCATCCCAAAATCCGGAAGCAACTCCTCCTGGCTTCCTGCATGAAACTGAATCTGCCTGATCTTCTTCATGAATTTCCCCTCTTCTTTCCGTGTATTTGAGCGCCCAAAGGCTGCCTAAATGAATGTCTTTATTCTTCTTATCCTACCCGCATGGAAATCATCTTCGCCTTCATTGCTGCCATAGCGCTTTGCCTGCCGGATGATCTCCATGCAGTCCATATCCGGCATTTTCCAGTCGATCAGACAGATATCAAAAGGCCGCTTCTTCTCATTGGCAGAGCGGACCAGGTCGATGGCCTCCTGTCCGGTAGTTACATAGCGGTTCTGAATTTCCAGGTTGTCTAGGATCAGGGAAGTGCTCTCACAAGTGGCTGGATCATCATCCGAAGAATATTCTTGGTGATCACCATTCCAAGTCCGGTTCCCTGAATGCCCTTCAGACGCTCGTCTTCTGCTCTCTCAAAAGGAACAAACAGGCGCTGCACAAACTCCGGCGTCATTCCATATCCATTGTCCTCGCAGGTAAAAACATATTCAGAGTAAAAAGCAGACCCGGAGGGAATCTCTTTCAAGCCAACAGAAATTTTGCAGGCGTAGGGAATCCCCCACTACGTCCTCGTGGATCACATTGCAGATATCAATGAAAAGCTCCTGCTTCTTGGTGGTGATCAGGCATTCATGAACTCTCTGGGTATCGTCAAGATGCGCCTCTGCAATTGTTGGCATTCTCCGCGGCAGCGTATGACTGTTCTGCCACTGCCACAGCCTTTGCCAGAGATTTCCTGTGCTCTCTCTCATTTGCAACAATATCGTCCACCATGCGAAAGCCCATAAGCACATGCTGTTCATCATCCAAACGCATATATTTCATCTGGCACAGGTGCTTTTTTCCTCGATGATACTCTCATAGGTAAAGCTGTACTCTGGCTTGTAGGAAAGAATCTCTGCTACTTTTTCGTAATCCATTTTCCCAAGCAGGCCTTCCTGGTCTTTCTTCGGTACATGGCTCAGAACATATCGCTCACAGATTTCCTCATAGGAAGCAGAGTTTTCGGTATTCAGTTCTTCAAGCTGGATGTCTTTCTCCCACATAAATATATTTCTCTCCTGTATTGCTGCATGGTTTCTCTGGTAACAAAAAAGAGGAATACCATAGACCAATCTATAGTATTCCCCTGCATCATCTTGTATCTGCAACTGGCTGCCATTTCACAGGCCCTATATTGCGTCACAGCCTTTCGACTGCTTTGCCCATTATTTAATTGTGAACTGGATTAGTCCTGGAAAATTATAGCATTAAAGATTTTGTTTTTCAACCAATTTTTTAGATGGCAAGAAGATTCTTAATCGCTTCCATATATACCAGAACTGCCTCTTCCATGCCGGATACAAGAATAAACTCGTCAGCACCATGGATGTGGTAATCAATACCCAGTTTCTCAGGTCCGAATGCGATAATATTCTTCAGGGATTTAGCATAGGTTCCGCCGCCGATTACCATTGGCTTGTTTTCGGTGTCACCGGTTACATCCACGTATGCTTTGTACAGTGCATTGACAAGCGGAGACTCTCTTGGGAAAAACAGAGGATTGCCGATTGTTCCGATCTCAATGCGTCCGTTCTCGTCTTCCAGTCTGCCCTGGCACATTTCGCGCACCTGGTCTGCCTTTAAGGTAACCGGAACACGGATATCAATAGTACAGGAAATCACGCCGTCCTGTGTTTTCACAATGCCGTTGCAGAAGGTAAGGTCGCCGTATTCGTCTGCGAATTTCAGGCCTACACCGGAACCGTCACAGTCTGTGCCAATGTGGCTGTTGTAAAATTTCACGAAGTCATCTTCAAATCCAGCCTCTTCCAGGCACTGGCAGGTTACGCCTGCTGCATTGATTCCAAGTGCCGGTGTGCTTGCATGGGCAGGAACTCCTTTGGCATAGATGGTAAGGGTTCCGTTCTCTTCTGTTACTTTATATTCCTGAAGCTTTGTCTGGGAAAAAGCAGCCTCAAGCTTCTCTTTCAGCCTTGCTTCTGCCGGAATCACGGTGGTGCAGTTGTCGCACACTGCATTGGAAACAAATCCGCCGTTCATAGAAATGATCTTTGTATTCTTGGAGTATGCCATCATGGACATATGCCCTTTTTCGCCGTGGATACATGGGAAATTGGCATCCGGAGTAAAGCCGCAGGACAGCTCTTCTGCTACTTCATTATAATGCTTCATGCATTTGGAGCCAGTCTCCTCGTTGCAGCCCATAATCAGGCGGACACGCTTGTTCAGCTTCACACCGGAATCACGGAGAAGCTTCATTGCATAGAGGGCTTCGATCACAGGTCCTTTGTCATCTGTGGTTCCTCTGCCGTATACGTAGTCCCCTTTGCGTGTCAGCACAAATGGGTCATAAGTCCAGTCACCGCCTACCGGAACAATATCCAGGTGTCCTGCGATGCCGACGATTTCCTCTCCCTCGCCCATCTCTGCATAACCGCAGTAATTGTCCAGGTTCACAGTCTTAAAGCCAAGCTCCTGTGCGATCTGAAGTCCCATCTCAAGTGCTTTGGCAGGGCCTTCCCCAAATGGCATTCCCTCTTTTGCCGGAGCAAGCTGGGAATCAATTGCAACCAGCTTTCCAAGATTGGTAAGCATTTCTTCTGATAATGCGTGGATTTCTTCTTTTATAGTACTCATAGCTCCTCCTGATATCTGTTCTGTTATTTCGCTTACTTCTGCCCGGTCTTATGGTTCCCGGGTATTTTTGTTTTTATCAGTTTCATTATAGCAGTGTTGTCAGAAACTGTACATCTAAATTTTGCACGTCACTAAAATACGCCAAAATCCTTGCAGACTTTTGTTGACGCAGGGGTACAGGCTGCAGACGCTGATGACACACCGGGCCAGAGACTGAAAAAGGTTCGCGTTGGCTATCTGATTTATCCAGGTTATCAGGAAGGAGAAGGAAATGCCCCCAAATCCGGATATGGCTATGAATATCTTCAGCAAATCGCCTATTATGCCGGATGGGAATCAATAAAGGAAGTATTTAGGTGGACCTATTTGAAAGCAGTGAGAAACGGTACGCTGATATGAACAGCGGCAAGCTGGACGCCATTGTTTCCACAACAGTTGCAGAAAAAGAGATTTCCAAGTATCTCTGGAATTCCATTTTGAAAATCGGATATTCTCCTTATTATTTGGGAGTGAGCAAGAAAAGCCCGGAACTGTACGCGGAATTAAATAATGCGATCACCAAGATTCTTCAGTCTGACTGGTATTATAATGAGAAGGTTTATCTGAAATACAATGGAAAAACTTCTCCTGCGGCTACGCTTATTCCGGCGATAGAGATTATCCGGCGAAGCGTTCCTTTTCCCGGATAATCTCTTTTTTTACACCATATAAGTATTATGACTTACCGAGCAGTTTTTCCCAGGGTTCATAGCCTTTCATGTAGGAGAAGTCCTCTCCGTCCCGGAATAATGTCAGCAGGTTTTCTTCCATTTCCCTGGTGTATAGGTTTTCGGCGGTTTTGAATTCCATGTGCTGGTACAGCCTGGATTCCCGGAAATCGCATATGGTGTCCACATTTTCCAGAAGCTGCTTTGCTACCTGGAAGGTATCTTCCACATTTTTCTCTGCAGTTACAATATTAAGCAAAGGGGCACATTGGTTATATTTTCCCATGTCAAATACAGCAGCCAGAGTACACATTTTTTCCGCCAGAAATCTTGCGTATGCACCGTTCTTTTCCTTAAGAGCCTTTGCTGTCATAATGGAAAAAGCCAGATTTAAGGTGGTGTATTCTGAAAAAACAGCATTCTCCAGCTTTTCATATGCCTCTTCTGTTTTTCCCTGCTCCATATAGAGTCTGCCCCAGTTTACCTTTTTCATTGGGTCATAGTCGGAAAAATAGTTTAAATATTTTTCTGCCATTTCGTAGTTCTGTTTTCTTAAATAAAATCCAAACAGGGAATCCGCTGCGTGGTGCTGGATGCTCTCGTTCTCATCATTCAGCGCCAGTTCATACCAGGAATTAATCTGGTCATCATACCTGTCCGGATTCTCGCACTCTCCCAGGATTCTTCTGGAATCCAGCATGACCGCGATCTGCCAGATGAGCAGATTGCAGTTTGGGTACTCGTTTATGGTGTTGACTGCCCACTGATAGGTCTTCTCATAGCCTTCCTCGGAAAACATTTTTTCCATTTCCCGGATCAGTTCTTCAATCTCAGCATCTGTAAGATTTTCTCGAAAAGCCAGCAGCGTATCCAGGGAAATATGAAGCAGCCTTGCAATGGGCGCCAACAAATCAATGTCAGGCTTCGAATTGCCGTTCTCCCACTTATTCACAGCCGGCGTGGTCACTCCTAACCGATTTGCCATCTCCTCCTGGGTGAAACCGGATTCTTTCCTGTATTTCTTAATTACACTTCCAATGTCCATTCCTGTTATCTCCTCTAAACGAACTTGTCACCAGCCGGTGACATCATCATATATAAAAATCAGTTACAGCAAAAGCTTTTGTAAGTAAATCATAACAGGATTGCGGGCAGGGGACAATTGAATTGTTGTTAAGTAATTTTCAATTTTTTTAACTGGTGGGAAATAAGAAGGGTTTTCAGAGATGCAAATGGGAGGGAATTCATAGTACCATATTTGTATTGTAAAACCAGATAGAAACTGCTATAATTTTGCCAAATACTTTAGAACCTGTTTAAATACTGTAAAATCAGAATTGCGGAGGTGCTGCGAATAAAATTAAAAGATATCTCGGCGGGACCAGACTGGGTTGTATGGATTGCTTTTATAGTATTTGCAGTGTTTTCCATAGTTTTGCTTCTGGGGCGTGGAAGCTGGCTTATTTCCGGATACAATACTGCTTCCAAAGAAGAAAAGGCAAAATATAACGAGAAAAAATTATGCAGAGTAATGGGAAGCGGAATGGCTGTTATAGCGGTTCTCATATTGATCATGGGTGTGTTTGAAAGCATCCTGCCAGTATTTTTTGTATATATTTCAATATAATGGGAAAGTCAAGGAGAGCGCCGAAGCGCCCTCTTTTTTGAACCAACGAATACTTATTTCCGTGCCACAAGATGCGCCCGAAAGCCTTTCTGCTTCTCCATAGTCAGCACGGTGAAACCAGCCTTCTGTGCCATGGAGATGAATTCAGAAGCTTTATGTATTTTTACGTCGCCGTGTCCAACCAGGTTTGCCAGCGGCATTTCCAGATGATTCATCAGCCAGACAACGAAATCAGATGAGGTATAATCACGCAGAACCAGGCGGCCGCCTTTTTTCAGAACGCGATATGCACTATTGAAAAAATCCTGGGGATTCGGATAGTGATGGAAACTGTTGGAGCAAATAACTGCATCAAAAGAACCCTCTGCAAAAGGCAGATTTTCGCTGTCGCCTACGAGAAATTCCGTATTGGAAAGATTTTTTGCCTGAGCCACACGGATCATTTCGGGGGTGAGGTCAAGCCCTACATAATGTTTATCCGGGTATTTTTCATGAAGCAGCTCAATCATCGGTCCTGTTCCGCATCCGCAGTCCAGCACATCGTGAAACTCTTCTTTTTCCAGTTCAGCCAGAATCGGTGGGTAATCATCCTTGCACATTTCATAAATACCAGCATGTCCGCTGTCATAGACTTTTGCGGCCTGCGTAAATTCTTTGATAGAGAGTTTTTTATATTCTTCCGGTGTCATAGCAGTCATCTCCTTCACGTTTATTTTTTTCGTTAGATACTACTAACCACATTACCATAAATCCACTGGAAAGTCAAAAATTTTGTTTTCGGTACCGCTAACTTCCGGTTGCAGCTCTATATAAGAGTGTGCTAAACTAAAAGTAAGATAAAACTAACCGGACAAAGCAAGCGAAAAATGATCCAGCAGAAGGAGGAGAAAGAGTATGATCGCACAAGTACTGTTGGAAGGTTTGATACTTGGCATTTTGTTGATGGAGGTATGCGCATTCGGGATTCGAAAGGGTGCTGTAGGGATGGTGCAAGAGATTTCTGGTCAGGCTTCTGGCAGCTGTTTGTGTAATGGACAGATGGCCGTCAGAAGAATCTATGATGAAACTGGCGATGGAAAACAATCTTTTGGCGCATATGGCCCTGGTGCTGGTATTTTTCCGGAATTGCCAGAAGCTGGACCACTACATACTTCCGCTTTTGCTTTCTCATAATTGCTTCAAGATTGTCCCCGCCTTTTGCGATATACTTCACGAACCAGATGTACCGTTTGAAGACCAATTTCCCGTAATTCTTTTTCTGATAAATTCGTAACCTTGATCATAGTGCCTCCTGTATTTATGAGTTAGCTGCAACTCACCATAAACAATCGTTACTTTCAAGCGGTAAAGTGATAGCCGATTACATAACAATGTAGTATTTTCACTTCTCTCTGTATATTTGTTCTATTTTGAACCCTTTGAGTGCCTTTTGCATATCCTAAAACCAGAAGTCAAAAAAGGAGTTCATCTGCATGAGAAATAAAAAATGGATTTCGGCTGCGGCGGCAGTGGTTCTGGCGGTGACGGCGCTGCCGTTTACAGTGACTGCGAGAAAAAATGAGGAGAAAGAGCTTACGAAGGTTACTCTGAATGAGGTTGCGCATTCTATTTTTTATGCGCCGCAGTATGTGGCCATTGAAGAAGGCTACTTCGCAGAAGAAGGGCTGGATCTGACACTGGTGACTGGATTTGGGGCAGATAAGGTTCTGACAGCACTAATCTCTGGTGAAGCAGATATTGGATTTATGGGGGCTGAGGCATCCATTTATGCCTATCAGGAAGGTGCCACCGACCCGGCCGTGAACTTTGCACAGCTCACCCAGAGAGCTGGAAATTTCCTGGTGGCCAGGGAGGAAATGCCTGATTTTAAATGGGAGGACCTGAAAGGCAAGAAAGTTCTTGGTGGACGTAAAGGTGGCATGCATATATCAATGTAAATTATGAGACGATTGTAATTTTGTGTAATTGGGTGGATGGGTTGAATAGTGCAAAGAAAAGATAAAAGAAAAGAGAGGGGCCTCGGCACCCTCTCTCGATCACAGGCTTCTCAAGTATCTGTAATCTGATCACTGATTGATACTATACGGTGTTTTCAGAAAAAATGCAATAAAAATATAGAAAATTATTAAGCTACCTGTGGATAGTCAATAACAGCAATTTCCTGCATCAGTTTCTTTGCCATATTTACAATCGTTTCAAGTCGTTCAGCAACTTCGTCCGTATAATATTTTTCCCCACACTGCTCACATTCAAGGCATGGAACATTCTTAATTACAATAATGCAATTTTTATAATTTACGACGTGTGTTGTTGTACTATTTACGGTTGTACTATTTTTGCAATACATACACATATCCATCACCTCTTTCTTCGAGTCTTTAAATCATCTTCAAATTTCTTTGTATCTGGATAGTACGCTGTTATGATATATATATTTATATTATCACAACCTGCAACAATATGCAAAATCTGCCCATTTACATTATATCCAAAAATCAGACAGCTTGGATTAGGAAAATCATCTGGATAATCTTCTATGATTTCACCGGTTGCAATTCCATTTTTTACATCGGCACGACTGATATCTCTTTCCTGCATTCGCTGTAAACAATGCTGTGTCCAGAGAATTTTTGATTCAGCACACAATTTTTGATATATTTCTAAATTCATTCGTTCTCTCCTTAACATTGTTGTAATCTATGAATATTATACATCATTTTTTTGTTCATATAATACCTAAATCTAGTTTACAGATGTCCAATTTTCGACTATGATAATTACATGATTATTTGAGGTGGTAAATTTCGTTGCAACCACACACCCTATGGATTAAAAGAGATGCAGGAGCCGCGACGCCTGCCAAATAATCTCAGTATTCAAGCAAGGGTATCCAAAGGGGCGGCACTCCCCTTGGCACACGATTTTCCCTCAGGAAAGTCTAGTGTGTTATACCTTTATGAAATTGTGGCTGCCGGGAAGAAATTCTATATTCTTGCGATTATCCCCAATTCCCGGCATTCTGTGCTGAAAGGTACTCCGTAAAGGAGTTGCCTGAAAGAACAGAACTAAGTCTGAATATTAGTATAACAATGCTGTTATTCAGATGATGCCACATTTGAAGAAAGGTATATCTATGCTTACGTCAGCTATTCTCTGAATTCTTCTCAGGTACACTATTGTCACAAATATATTTTGCCAAATTCTGCACCATTGCAAGTCCCTCATCATTCAGATCTGTTGTCTGTCCCATATAATAAGCTACTGCATTTGCTAAATCAGTACTTGTAATATCGGAAGCTAGCTTATCAGGCAATGCGTCCCGAATCATCTGTACGGCCTCGGCTGTAGCAACCGCTTTTGTTGGTTCTTTTTTCTCCATACCAGATTTAATATCACGCAATATTGTCATAAACTGAATCTTGATTTTTTCAATGTCTGCTTCATTCGCGCCTAATTTCTGTGAGGCTTAAAAACTGCTTATCTTTTATAATCTCTTTTCTTTTTGCTGGTTCCGCAGTCATCAGATCAGTCAGTTGATCAACGGCAAAATCAATCATCTTATTTCGTGCCATGATGCCCTCAGCAATAGTATCATCAAAATAATTCCGAATCATAATACATAATTTTGGAAAATTTTCATGCTCCAATAATCGGTTCAAAATATCTACATCTATTCTTCTGGTAATCAGTCTCGTTACCGATTCTTCCGACAGTCCAAGTTCCGATATATCATAACTTTTGGTTGAAGTGATCTGAGTGATTCCAAGCAGATAATCTGTTGAAACATGAAAATATTTGGCAGCTTCTATAACAATTTCTATACTGGGATATTCGGTAACTCTACTTTCAATACGGCTAATTTGAGAACTTGTTGTATGAAGTTCTTTTGCCAGTTGCATTTGGCTTAACCCATGCTTGTCACGTAAATTATGTAAACGCCATGCAAAACTACTAGTGTTTATATTTGAATCTGCTTTTCCTATTTTTATCACCTCCTGCGTAAATTCAATTATATCTGTCTCTATGCAAATTTGCAATTTTTATTCGTATCTTACCTGTGATTTTCGTTTTTTGCAAAGATCCTAAAGATACGATTTTTTCATGCTAAACTGTCAACATGATCGATCAGACAGAACCTTGAAAACTAAATGACCGTTCCGGAACTTTATAAACCGCCACGATTTTCTGATCCGAAAAGAGCGCTCACAAAGAGACGACACAGCGCCGAGAAGGGTTGCCTGTCTGGAAAGGAACTGGATAAAACGGCACAGCTCTAAATTCAAACTTAAATCAGGAGGAAAATAGAATGAGATTATTTGAAACAATAAAAGAAACTGTAACAGTCGGACAGGCTGCAGAATATTATGGCATGAAAATTGGAAGAAACAACATGATCTGTTGTCCATTTCATAATGACCATCATCCAAGTATGAAACTGAATACCACTTATTACTACTGCTTTGGTTGTGGTGCAACCGGAGATGTGATTCAGTTTGTTGCAAATCTATTCGGACTGAGTAACTATGAAGCCGCCAAGAAAATTGCTGTAGATTTTGGTATTACACCAGATAATCTGCCAGTAATAGCAGCTCTGAAAAAGCCAGAGTACATGGAAACAAAGAACAGACAGAAAGAATTATGTGAATGTCAGAAAATGGTTTGCGAATATCTTCATCGTTTGGAAAAATGGAAAGCATTGTATGCACCAGAACGACCAGATTTACCTATGGACGAACGATTTGAAGAAGCATATGAAAGTCTGAGTTATATCGAATATCTGGCAGACTATCTGACCTTTGCAGATGAAGAGGAAGGTTTTGAAGTTGTAAAATCCATGAAAGAAACAGGCTATCTGGAAGATTTGAAATATCTTTCAGGGCCTCGTGATGAGGAGGATACATATGAAGAAGCAGCTTAGTAACTATCCAGTTTGGTTTGACGGAACCAATATCAATGAAGCTGCCTTTTGTGAGGAATTTCTCCATACGCATAAAATACTCTTTGCCAACAATGCATTTTTTTACTCCGGAGGGGCGGATTACTGATGATCTGCCCCTTCGTGGGGAAATATTCGAAAGTCTGAAACAGACCAGTTATGTGAAATCCATTGTTACTGCTCAGGGGAAAATGGACTTGGAACGTAAAGGAAAGCAAAGTTACCAGGGATGTCTTTTTTCCAGACTGCTTGCATTCAGTAATGGTGATTTGCAGGCATTGTATGACCGGAGTGATGGATTTTACCGAAGGCAATTAGTACTGACAACAAAGGAGAAACCTACTGATCGTGTAGATGATCCCTATCTGGCAGAAAAAATGAAGAATGAAGCCGAAAGTATTTTTCTCTGGGCGTTTGAAGGACTACAACGGTTAGTCCGTCAGGATTTTAAATTTACAGAAAGTCCCCGCATCAAGGCGAATCGTGAAAATGTGAAACGAGACAATAACAATGTACTGGAGTTTTTAGAATCAGAAGGATACATTCGTTTTCAGCCAGAAGCAAGTGCAAGTTCCAAGGAACTGTATGAGAGCTATCGGCTCTGGTGTGAAGAAAATTCTATGACTGCATTAAAAAATCGAAGTTTCTCAGATGCTATGATTGCAGTTCAGACAAAATACAATCTGGTACGTATGTACATAGTGATTCAATGCAAATTACACATTATATATTTTTCAGGCTGGCTGTCGGAAGTAGCATGACAATTAGCCTGTTTTTCGGAAAGGAGGAGATACAAATGCAGAAAGCACAATACGGCATTTTAAGGCTTGCAAAATACAAAGGACCTGAAATCAGCAATATTGAAGCACATAATGAACGGAAAAAAGGAAAATATGCCAGCAATCTGGATATAGATAACAGTCGAAAAAATCTGAATTATCACTTGGTTGAACCAGTCGGAAAGTACCGGGCAGAATCGAATCGACTGATTGAAGAATACAGATGCCGGACACGCAAAGACAGTGTACGTGTTATTGAAGCCTTGATTACTGCCACACCAGAATTTTTCAAAGGTAAGAAAAAGAGTGAAGTCAGAGCGTATTTCCAAACAGCTTTGGAATTTATAGAGAAATATCAAGATTCAAAAACAATCCTTTCGGCTGTGGTGCATATGGACGAGAAAACTCCACATATGCACCTTTCCTTTGTCCCGATAACCCAAGATGGGAGGCTCTGTGCAAAAGAGATTCTTGGAAATAAGAAAAAGCTGACCTGGTGGCAGGATGAGTTCTGGAAACACATGGTAGAAAAATATCCAGATCTGGAACGTGGAGAAGCCGCCAGCATGACCGGGCATGAACATATTCCACCACGACTTTTCAAAGAAGCAGCACATCTAACCAGACAGGCCAAGCAGATTACGGATTTACTGGAAAATACAAATCTCTTTAATGCCGATAAAAATACAGATAAAGCAGTGGAACTTTTACAGAAGTTTTTCCCCGCAATGGAGAACTTTCAGACACAGGTTCGGAAATATGATAAGACGATTAGTTCCTTAAAGTCAGATAATGTATCATTAAAAAGGCAGACACAGGATTTGAGCAGACAGGTAAAAGAAGCAACGTCCAGCAGTATACGAAAGAAAATGGATGATGCCAGGCTCAGAGCTGACTATGAAAATCTCCAGAATCTGATGAATTGTATTCCACCAGAAATACTGGAACTGGCAAAACGAGGACAATTAACCCATTCAGATCGTGAACGGTAAAATTATTTTAAAGTGGACAGACACGAAAACTGTCCACTTTTTATATGATAGTTATAGAAAATTTAAAAGAAAGGATGTGATAGCCTTGCGGAAGCCAACGTATTATCTTTGGCGTAATGATTTTTCTTCACAGGAAGAATTTGAAGCTGAACGTAAGAAATATGCTGATATTGGCTTCAGGGTTGTCACATTTCTGGATGGAGATTCAAACACTAATATTCATGATGGTATTAAAGCACTGGTTAAAAATCACTGGGATAGTGTATAATTTAACCAGTTTTTGTTTTCAGAGCCGCCGCTTCTTTTTGCCTATCGGCAAGTCTACGACGACCCTAACACCGTGTAAATCCACGGCGGCATATAGGAGGATTGCCGCCGTGTCTATGTTTGCCTTTTTTCACAGTACCCATGACCTGCACCAGCTA
>OLRQ01000997.1_pt1 | contig 25091 bp, 20 predicted proteins | sample 1671971 | NCBI WGS metagenome assembly OLRQ01 (sample SAMEA3136631, study PRJEB25190) | human gut metagenome | biome: human gut; feature: human-associated habitat; material: faeces | place: Austria | collected 2013
AAAAGTTTGTTGTTTTGAAATTTACCTCTTGACAAAAGTCACTTCATAACAGGAGTGGAAAGTAAGTACGGCTGACGGCTGCAGAATGCATCTGGTACCGGATGCATCTGGTGAGTATCTGATTTCACTGGAAGAAAATCTGTATGACTGGAGTGACCGTGGACGCAAGATTGAGTTTGAAAAGGCGGTACAGGAGAGCAAAGAAGCATTTGAAAAATTCTATGCATCCATGCCGGAAGTGCCGGACTGCTATCGTGATGCAGCGGAAATGGCTTCCTATGTGGATTGGTCCAGTATTGTAAAACCGTGCGGACTGATCAAAAGAGAAGCGATGTTTATGTCAAAAAACTGGATGTGCAATGTATGGAGCTGGGATCATTGCTTCAACGCGCTTGCGCTGGCCTATAACAATCCGAAGGAAGCCTGGGATCAGTTTATGATTATGTTTGATTATCAGAAACCGTCAGGAAATATTCCGGATAGTGTCAATGACTGTAAACAGGTTGATAATTACTGCAAACCGCCGATTCATGGATGGGCACTCCGCAAAATGACAGAGATTATGGATGTCTCGATGGAACAGCTGCAGGAAGCATATGAAAAAATATCCAAATGGACAAACTGGTGGCTGAAATGTCGGGATGCGAATGAAGACGGATTGTGCGAATATACACACGGAAATGATTCCGGTTGGGATAATGCGACAGCATTTCGTGAACTTCCGCCTGCTACATTGCCGGATCTTGCCGGTTTCCTGATTCTTCAGATGGATGTATTGAGTGAGACTGCTGAGAAGCTTCATAAAAAGGCTGATGCAGATATGTGGAAACAGCGTGCCGACAGGATGCTGGAGCAGATGCTGGGTGAGCTGTATGTAGACGGACTTCCGGCAGCATTTACAGGATTGGAGAAACATCGTGTTGAGACAGACAGTCTGATCTTATATCTCCCGATCGTGCTCGGTAAGAGACTTCCGAAAGAGATTCGCCGCAACATGGTTGAAGTGCTGGAAAGTGACAAGTTCAATACCGCATACGGATTGGCAACAGAAAGTCCGAAGAGTTCACTCTATGATCCGGATGGTTACTGGAGAGGACCGATCTGGGCGCCGAGCACCATGCTGATTCTGGATGGCCTGCGGGAATGCGGAGAAGAAGAATTTGTACGCGAAGTGACACACAAATTCTGCCAGATGGTAGGCAAGAGCGGATGTGCTGAGAACTTTGATGCACTGACTGGTGAAGGTCTTCGTGACAGAGCGTATACCTGGACAGCCAGCGCTATGCTTGTAATGGCAAATCAGTACCTGTAAGGTTCGCAAAAGAAAAGATAAAAAGAAGGGCGGTGATGAACCGCCCTTTGAACTTGACGAAATTATTAAGAATTTTCCTTTGCCGGATGGAAAACGTGTTGACAGGCTTGATATTTATGAAGAAGTTTGCAAGGTATATTTTTAAGAATCTGATGCTCAGCAGACGGAAGGAGAAAATAAGATGGCAGATTTTGATTACAGCCGTGTGAAGGATGTGGATTTTTTTGTGAAAACAGAATGGACGCGCATTCGGATCATCGGTTTTATGCTTCCGTTTCGGAGGCGGAAGACGGGGAGAGCAGTTTTGTATATTCTTTGAACGGGCTGTGGAAATTCTCCTATGCGCGTAATTAGTATCTGCTGATTAATGAAAAAATCAGCTTGAAACCATTGATTTTACTGCATTTTTCGCTCAAAAATGGTATAATTCATTAGGAAAGTATCAGATTCAGAGCAGTTAAAAAGAGCAGATTTCTTCACTGAGTAAATCTGCTCTGAATGTGATTCTTTCCAATTGTACCAGTTCGCGGACGTGTAGCCACAGAGTATATGGGGATTGCATTTCTTCTACTGGGGCTCAAAAATGTAGAACCCCTGCAAAATCAGAGAATGGAAGCTCTTGTTGCTGCCATATGTGAAAATTTGGGCATGCCAAACAAGCCTCCAACAGTGCAGGCTTTTTCATAGTGTAGAAAATCGCATTGTCAGTATCTCACAGCCATGGATCAGACCCATCGTCAGAGGAAAAACAAAAGCTCCGGTTGAATTTGGTGCTAAGTTTGATTTAAGCATTGATGATAGTGGTCTTGGCAGAATAGAGAAAATATCCTATGATGCCTACAATGAAAGTACAGTACTTGTTGAAGCAGTGGAACGATTCAGGGTACGAACTGGTCATTACCCGGAACGCCTACTGGCAGACCAGATATATCGAACCAGAGACAACAGAAAATTCTGTAAGCTTCATGGAATACGATTATCCGGTCCAAAGCTTGGGAGACCAAGCCTTACAAAACAATCAGTTAAAGAGAAAAGGCAGGAATACCAGGATAACACCGATCGAATTGAGGTAGAGCGCTCATTCAGTTTAAGTAAACGCTGCTACGGAATGGACTTGATAAGAACCAAGCTCTATGACACAACACTTACATCAATTGCGTTATCTGTATTTGTGACGAATTTATTTAAGATTCAGTCACGAATAATAAAATAATTGATCCGAATCAAGTCAAGTAGCGAAGCGGATTGAGAATATCTGCTTTGACGAGCACATGGAAAAAAGGAGGGTTTTACAAATGAATCCAATCAGAATTGCAACATCAGAAGTACAGCCGTACGAGATCGCGCATACAGAAGCAGTGCGCAAAGCAGCGCCGGAGTGCATGGTACTGTTGAAAAATGACGGCACACTGCCGTTTTCGGGAGCAGGGAAGCTGGCACTCTATGGAAGCGGCGCACGCAGCACAATCAAGGGAGGTACCGGCTCCGGAGATGTGAATGTGCGGCATTTTGTAAACATAGAGGAAGGACTGGAGCATGCCGGATTTACGATCACGACAAAGGCATGGATGGATGCATATGACGCGATCTGCCAGAGGGCAAAGAAGGAGTATTATGCAGGGGTACGAAAAGAGGCGGAGGCGGCCGGCGTAAAGGGACAGGCAATCATGCTCTTTGCAATGGGACGGACCTGCCCGGAGCCGGACTACGAGTTGCCGCTGGATGGTGAAGGTGATACGGCTGTCTATGTACTGGCGCGTAATTCCGGAGAGGGAACCGACCGGAAGCCGCAGGCCGGAGATGTCGAGCTGACAAAGACGGAGATCCGGGATATCCTTGCTTTGAATCAGAAGTATGAGCGATTTGTGCTTGTATTGAATGTTGGTGGTATGGTCAACTTAGAGCCGGTAAATGCCGTCGGCACGGTGCTGCTGCTCGGTCAGCTCGGAAGCGCGACCGGAGATGCATTTGCAGATGTGCTGCTTGGACGGGCGTATCCTTCCGGAAAGCTGACGATGACATGGGCGCCGATCGAGGAATATGCATCCACGGAGGGCTTTGGAGATCCGAACGATACGGAATATAAAGAGGGAATTTACGTCGGATACCGGTACTTTGATACCGTTGGAACGACTCCGGATTACCCATTTGGATATGGTATGGGCTATACAACATTTGCGGTTGAGCCGAAGGACTTTGCAGCGGATGCCAGAACGGTGACCGTGACAGCAGTGGTAAAAAATACCGGAACAACAGCCGGAAAAGAGGTCGTGCAGGTCTATTACTCCGCGCCGGACGGAGTACTGGACCGTCCGTATCAGGAGCTGGCAGGCTTTGCAAAAACGAAGGAGCTGCAGCCGGGTGAGCAGGAGGAAGTGACGGTAAGCTTTACTACGGAATCAATGGCGGGTTATGATATGGCGCGGGCTGCCTATATACTGGAAGCCGGAGTTTACTATGTACGCGTCGGAAACAGTTCGAGAAATACGCATATCGCAGGTGCAATCCATCTGGATGCAGAGGCGGTCGTGGAGCAGGAGCGGAATATCTGCGGTGAGAGCGGATTTACGGATCTGAAGCCGGAGAAGCGTGGCGTCACTTATGCAGAAGAGGCAAAAGAGAAGGTATCTGCAGTGTCTGTGGAGCTGTCAGCGGCAGAGCTGAAGCAGGTGACACATGTGTATTCAGAGCTTCCAAGAGAGCTGCCGCATGGCCCGGCGTGCAGATGGGAGGAGGTAGTGAGCGGGAAGAAGACCATGGAGGAGTTTGTCGGTGGTCTGACGGATGAACAGCTTGCGTACCTGTGTATTGGTGCATATAAAGAGTGTGAGGATATGATGGAGGTCATTGGAAATGCATCGATATCTGTAGCCGGTGCGGCAGGAGAGACGACACAGCAGCTCAAGGAGCTGGGGACTCCGACGCTTGTCATGGCAGATGGTCCGGCAGGTCTGCGCTTAAGTCCGACATATGAGTGCGTAGACGGTACAATCCGGTCGACCGCTTCGAATTTCGGAGAATCCTTTATGATGGTGCTTTCAGAGGAAGAGAGAGCAGCGATGGCTGCCGCTGCATCCGAAGAAGCGAGCGGCGAGACGTATTATCAGTACTGCACTGCGATTCCGATCGGGACAGGGCTGGCACAGTCGTGGAATGAAGAGCTCGTAAAGCATTGCGGCGATCTGGTCGGCAAGGAGATGGAGCAGTTTGGCACCCATATCTGGCTGGCACCTGCCATGAATATTTTCCGCTCTCCGCTTTGCGGACGGAATTTTGAATACTACTCGGAGGATCCGCTGCTCTCCGGAAGCATTGCGGCGGCGATGACGCTCGGCGTACAGGCACATAAGGGCTGCGCGACGACGATCAAGCATTTCGCCTGCAACAACCAAGAAACAAATCGTTATTTTTCGAACAGCCGCGTCAGTGAACGTGCGCTTCGGGAAATTTATCTGAAGGGCTTTGAGATCTGCGTCAAGCATTCCCAGCCGCATTTTATCATGACCTCCTACAATCTGATCAACGGCGAGCATGCCTGCAACAGCAAGGATATCCAGACATATACGCTGCGCGATGAGTGGGGCTTTGCGGGCGTCGTGATGACCGACTGGCTCGTGACCGGAGGTATGGGCACATCAGGAGAAAAGTGGCCGTGCGCGTCCGCAGCGGGCAATGTGAAGGCCGGAAATGATATCACCATGCCGGGAATCCAATCGGATAAAATCGATATGTTGAAGGCGCTGGAAGATCCGACGCATCCGTATGCGTTAAACCGCGCAGAGCTGCAGCTGTCAGCAAAGCGAGTGCTGGAGATGATTTTGAAGCTGGCGTGAGGCAGCAAGCCTGTAGGTAATGACCTGCGTAACCGTGAGCAGAAAGTAATTGGTGGAAAGGAAGTGTGTTGGACATGGGAACATCGTTGAAGCTTCCAGTTGGGATAGAGGATTTTCAGGAAATCCGTCGGCTTGGATTTTATTATGTGGATAAAACGCAGCTGATAGAACAACTTCTAGAGCGCTGGGGAAAAGTCAATCTTTTTACCAGACCACGCCGTTTTGGAAAAACACTGAATATGAGTATGCTCCGGTATTTTTTTGAAGCTGGAACGGATGCAACATTATTTGATGGACTTTATATTTCGCAGAACAGCCAGATGTGCGAAGCGTATATGGGAAAGTTTCCGGTTATCTTTCTTTCATTGAAAGGTGTGGAGGGATTGACTTTTGAACAGGCAGAATACCGCCTGGTCATTCCAAACAGGGAAATCAGGGAAGTATACCGGCTTCAGATAAAGGAATGGTTTTCAGGCATGGTTCTGGGTAATACAGATCAGCTGACGGCTTTCTGGACATCCCTGGAAAATGGAGATACAGAGGCAATCGAGAGGTATTTAAACCGAATACTTGGTAATTCAATCAGTGTCTTCGATATAAAAGCCCCGGAAGCAGAAAAAGAAAATGCATATCATACGCTTTTAGTTGGACTTTTAGCCGGAAATTCGGACTGGCTGGTAAAATCAAATGTAGAGGCAGGATCCGGTTTTGCGGATATCATAGTCGAAACAGAGGATCCGGATGCAGGGATTATTTTTGAGCTAAAATGCGCCAGGGAGAGATCCGGATTAGATAAGGCATGCGAAAAAGCAATGGAACAGATCAGGGATCGTGGATATGAACAATATCTGGAAAATGATGGTCGGCACAACCTGTTGCTTTATGGAATTGCTTTTTATAAAAAAAGATGCAAGGTTGTGTTGGAAAAACATTGTCTGGGACCGAAATAGAAGATGGTTTCAGGAAAGGAGAATCGAGTAAAAGGGAAGAATTTTATAAAAACAGGGGAACAATGAAACGAGCCGTGGTGTTGTGCGAGAAGGAATATCAACAATATCAGTGCGCTGGTAGAATAGGTGCAGGATTCAGCAGGAATATCTTCACAAAAAACGCGTGTAGTAGTGTAGGAACAGAGAATTAAAATTGCCATATTGCATGAAAAACGTCTCATAAAAGGATGTCTTCGGTGATACTCAACAAAAAAGATAGAAACTTTTGTAAAAGCAGACTAATTGACAATCGAAAAGTACAACGTTATACTTTTGATACGACATGAAAACAGGGCAAATATAGCAGATGTGAGAGATTTGTCAGAAAAAAGAAAAAGCGATTGACACTGTTTCAGGCTGCCAAGTATAATGAAAGATATTCTATTATAAAAGCAACGAATCGTAGCATATGAAAAAGGATTGGCATCAGCGGGAAGGCGGGATATGTGAAAGATCGCAGGCAGAAGACAGGAGAAAAGTATGGCGAGTATTAAAGATGTGGCTGAGATGGCCGGTGTGTCGCTCAGCACGGCATCCATTGTAGCAAATGGAAAAGCGAAGGAACGGAAAATATCAGAGGCGACGCAGAAAAAGGTGCTGGAGACGATGAAGGCGCTGAACTACATTCCGAATGTATCAGCAAAAACGCTCCGGCGGGGAGAGTCACAGAAGTATGTCGTTGCGTTGTTCTGGAACTTTGACTTCCGAAGCATTATGATGCATCGTTTTCTGTTTGGATTCCAGAAGAAAATAAAAGAATTGAATGCTGATATGTCAATTATTATTCATCCATATCAGACGGGCGAGTTGAAGAAAGAAGCGGCGAGCTTCACCGGTGGGGAGTTTCATGCAGCAGTTATTGGTAATGCAGATGGGAATGATATGGAATTTCTGAAGGAGAGTAACTTTCAGTTGCCAATCATTTTGTACAACCGGTTGTTGGAAGGATTCAGTTCGGTAAATATCGACGATCATCAGCTCGGTATGATGGCGGCGGAACATCTGTATGCGCAGGGCTATCGTAGACCGGCCATTATTCATGGCACTCAGAATTTTCCTGGAGCGACCGGACGTGAGCAGGCATTTCGTAGTCGGATGGAGGAGCTTGGCTGCGAGATTCCGGAGCCGAGAATGATTCTTGCGGGAAACTCCGTGCGGGGCGGTTACGAGTGTGGCGAGCAGATCAAGGAGAAGCAGGCGGAGATCAATGCAGACAGCTTTTTCTGTGCCTCGGATTCGATTGCACTCGGGTTGCTGGCAGCGCTGGCGGATACCGGACTCGTTCCAGAAAAAGCAGGCGTGTTGGCGATCGGCAATAGTGATCCCCAGTACAGTAAATACCACGCACCATCGGTCAGCGTTATCAATATTCCGATTGAGGAGATGGCAGAGGAGTGTTGTGATTATTTGTACCGGAATATGTATTCACCCTCTTCAGAAGCGAAGACCCGTTACTTTGAGACGAAGCTTTACGCAAGAGAGACGACAGAACGAAAATAAAATCATCAATTACCAGAAAAAGCAGTCGTGTATGCGGCTGTTTTTTTGTGCTAAGAAACGTGAAGATACTATGTATTTGGGACATTTCACCTTCTCAGATTTGTTGTCGGGAGTCGATGCGAAGAGCGTATGAGTGGACAGAGCGCACCAACTGAGAGAGGCGATGAAACGAGTAGCTCGATGAAAACAGTAAAGAATAAAAGATAACAGTGATTTGTTGATTTTTGACAAAAAAATTATGCAAAAAAAGTGAAAAACGTCAATAGACAAAGATTAATGTGTGCAGTATGATAAGTACAACGTTTTAGTACAACGTAATACACAAATTTTTAATGGAGGAAAGGATATGAAAAGAAAACTGATCGGCCTTGTGGCAGCTGTGGCAGCTTCCCTCGTGATGGCGACCGGCGCTTCTGCTGAGAGCGCAGAACCGAAGTACGGAGGAACTCTGAAGTACGCATCCCACAACACAACGTCAACCCCGGGCTACACGCCGGACAACTCAAACAACGCATCCCTGATTTTCCTGAACACCGCATACGAGTCTCTGACTTACTACGATGAGAGCGGTGCGATCATTCCGAGACTGGCGACCGAGTGGACGACAGACCCGGAGGAGCCGAGTATCACCTGGACCTTACGTGAGGGCGTACAGTTCGCAGATGGCACCGACTTTAATGCAGAAGCAGTAAAAGTCAACATCGAAGAGTACCAGAAGTGCTCCAGAAATGAGACTGCAAACGTTGCTTCCGTAGAAGTTATCGACGATTACACCGTAAAGATGATCCTGAACAGCTGGAATTCTTCCACGCTGGAGTCTGTTGGATTCTTTGTATACTATATGTCCCCGGCTGCACTTGAGGATGTAGATTCCCTGAGAAACTCTTCCTGCGGTACCGGTGCATTCCAGGTAAGCGAGTTCAACCCGGGCGTATCTGTAAAGTATACCAAAAATGAAAATTACTGGCAAGAAGGAAAGCCGTATCTGGATGGCGTTGAGATCTACGTTGTAGACGAGCCGACAACAAGAGCGTCTGCATTCCAGGCTGGCGAGTATGACATTATTCTGATGAACAATCTGACCGTTGCAAATGACCTGATCTCCTCTGATCTGTATGAGATGGAGAGAAACGTATCCGGTCAGGGTCTTGTATCTACTGGACTGATTCCGAACTCTGCAGAAGAGGGACCGTTCCAGGATCCGGTAGTTCGCCGCGCAATGTGCTATGCAATTGATACACAGGCACTCAGTGATGCATTTGGCTATGGATATCTGACTACTTTGAATCAGTGGGCAGCACCGGGTGCTCCGACGTATGATGAGAACCTCAATGCGATCACTTATGATCCAGACAAGGCAAGAGAGCTCCTCGCACAGGCTGGCTATCCGGATGGATTTGATACCACTCTTACGACTGACGCAGGAAACAAGGACTACTTTACTGCAGCAGCAAACATGCTGACAGAGGTAGGCATCCGTTGTACCGTAGATCTCGTAGATGAGTCCGCACAGGTAAATCTGTACCAGACCGGTACATGGCATGGTATCATGGGCCACTTTGCATCCATCGCACCGGATCTTGGATTGTACATGGGCCGTCATCTGGATACAAACGGCGCGTTCTATGCAAAGGGCATTCAGCATCCGGACGATCACATGGAGCTTCTTGAGAAAATCCGTACTGCAGCAACAGAAGAAGAAAAGATTCAGCTTGAGTATGAGATGCAGGAGCTGATCTATGATGCAGATAACGGTTCTGCTCTGTTTGGACAGCCGCTGTATGCACAGTTTGAGCCGGTTCTTAAGTACAGCTATGTAAAGGATGACAACAGAAGCGTTGTTCATGTCGGCACATGGAACGTAGAGAACTGCTGGCTGGATAAATAAGCTTACGCTTACATGACAGAGAAATAGAAAGCCGTCATCAGCAGACGGCGGGAGACAGTGAATCAGTGTGGAGGCGCCGCAGGTCGGCAGCCTCCACATTTGGAAATTGGAGGTTTACGCGTGAATAAAAAGATACTCAAAATGATCGGAAAGCGTATCGTACAGTCGATCATCGTTGTTTTTATTGTGACATTGCTTGTATTCCTTCTGATGCAGCTGGTGCCCGGAGATCCGATCGTGAATTTCCTTGGTTCTAATGCGACAGAAGAGCAGGTAGCATATTACACGGAACTGTTTGGTTATGACAAACCGGTTCTGGTACAGTATGGAAAATGGATTCTCGGCCTGTTTCACGGTCAGATGGGACGTTCGGTTGCTTATCAGGCGGAAATTTCCGGTATCCTGTTCCAGCGTCTTGGCATTACTCTTTCGATTGTAATTCCGGCCTTTATTCTGGCGGTGGTACTTGGAATCGTACTCGGTATTCTCGCAGCAAAGAAGCGCGGAAGCAGACTGGACAGCGCGATTTCTGTATTTGCTAACATTGGTATGTCCATGCCGATGTTCTGGTTTGGAATGTTGCTGATTATGTTTTTTGCACTGAAGCTTGGCGTACTTCCGACTTCCGGATTTGTGGCATTTAAGGATAGCCCGGGTCAGTACATTTCTCATATGGTGCTGCCGATGATCGTACTGGCGATGAATCCGCTTGCGACCTTTACGAGGCAGACCCGTTCTTCCATGCTGGAGGTCATCCGTCAGGACTATGTTACGACGGCACGGGCGAAGGGACTTGGTCAGAAGGCGATTACCTTTAAGCATCAGCTGAGAAATGCATTAATTCCGATCATCACCGTAATGGGAACAACACTTGGCGGTATGATTGGCGGAACAGTTCTTGTAGAGAGTATATTTGTCGTACCGGGACTTGGCAATCTAATGATCACAGCGATTAAAGGTCGTGACTTCATGGTAGTAGAGAACGGCGTCCTTGTCATTGCGATTGCAGTAGCACTTTGTAACCTTGTGGTAGATATTCTCTATGGCATTATTGACCCGAGAATTCGAAATGATTAATCCAAACAGTACGAAAAGGAGAAAGAAATGAAGAAGAAGTTAAAAGAAATTAAAAACTCCCGTATAGTCAAAGTACTGTTTGCCAGAAAATCGGTTGTTTTCTGTCTGATCGTACTGGCGGTACTGATTCTGGCAGCAATCTTCGCGCCGCTGATTACGGTATATGACCCATACAAGCAGGATCTGACATCCATGCTGCAGGGCGTGAGTCTTACACACCCTCTTGGAACAGATTCGATGGGCCGTGATCTGCTGACCCGCATTATTTATGGAGGTCGGATTTCCTTCGTAGTAGGTCTGGTATCCGTATTAATTGCAGGCGGCATCGGTATGGTACTCGGACTGATAGCCGGTATGGCAGGTGGAATTATTGATGCAGTTATTATGAGAGTTATGGATGCGATGATGTCGGTACCGATGATTATCATGGCACTGTTCCTCGGAAGTATTTTTGGCAAAGGACTTGGAAACATCTGTCTGGCGATTGGTATCAGTATGATTCCGAGCTATGCACGCGTAACGAGAGGTCAGGTACTTACCGTCCGCGAGATGGATTACATTACGGCTGGTACGCTCTGTGGTGCATCAAAATTTGTGAATACCCTGAAACATATTCTTCCGAACTGTATCTCTTCAAATATTGTCTTGATGACGATGAACCTTGGTAATGCGATTCTGAATGAAGCAGCACTTTCCTTCCTCGGCATGGGAATCAATCCGCCGACTGCGAGCTGGGGCAGCATGGTAAACGACGGATATAAGTATATGAGTTCGAATCCGGTTATTGCGATTGCACCGGGACTGTTTATCATGATCGTTGTACTTTGCTTCAACATGGTAGGTGATGCACTCCGTGATGCGATGGATCCGAAACTTCGTGGAACACTCGGAAAGAAGAAAAAGAAAAAAGCAAGAGCTGTGAAGACAGTAAATGCATAGAAAGGATAAGCGATATGGCAGAAAAATTACTTGAGATAGAAAATCTCAGCGTTGAATATAATACAGAAATTGCGACAGTATATGCAGTCAACGGGCTCAGCTTATCTCTGAATTACGGTGAAACTCTCGGTCTGGTAGGAGAGACCGGAGCAGGAAAGACGACAACCTGCCTGAGCATTATGCGACTGTTACCGGAAGGGATCGGCGAGATCACAGATGGAAAGATCGTGCTGGATGGACATGACATGCTGAATCTGCCTGAGGAGAAAATCCGGGATCTGCGCGGAAATACCGTGTCCATGATTTTTCAGGATCCGATGTCCAGCCTAAATCCGGTCATGACCGTGGGCGATCAGATTAAGGAAGTGCTGAAAATTCATAATAAAGATATGAGCAAGGCAGAGCTGGAAAAAGCCGTTGACAATATGATGGAAATGGTTGGTATTCCAGCGAATCGTAAAAATGAGTATCCCCATGAGTTTTCCGGCGGTATGAAGCAGAGAATTGTCATTGCGATTGCGCTTGTCTGTGAGCCGAAGCTGATCCTGGCCGACGAGCCGACGACGGCGCTGGATGTAACGATTCAGGCCCAGATGCTCGGACTGATCAATGATCTGCAGAAGCGTTTGAATACAGCGATGATTCTGGTAACACACGATCTGGGGGTTGTGGCGCAGACGTGTGAGAAGGTAGCGGTCATGTATTCTGGTGAGGTTGTGGAGATCGGAAGTGCAGAGCACATTTTTGATGGCAAATATTTGCATCCGTATACACAGGGCCTGTTTAATGCGATCCCGAAACTGGATTCAGATACGCACCGTCTGGAGACGATCGAGGGAATGATCCCGGATCCGACCGTAAAAATAGAGGGATGCCGTTTCGCAGACCGATGCAAGCATGCAACGGACCGCTGCAAAAAAGCACCGTGTATGGTGGAAGTGGAGCCGGGACATCTGATTAAGTGCAATCTGTTTCAGAAGAATGCCTGAAGATACCAGAGGAGTGGAATATGGAAGATAAAGTATTAATTGAAGTAAAAGATCTGAAAAAATATTTTAAGACGTCCAAAGGTATGCTGCATGCTGTAGACGGAATCAATTTTAAGATCAAAAAAGGAACGACGCTTGGCGTGGTAGGTGAGTCCGGATGCGGAAAGTCTACGCTTGGACGAGTGCTGCTGCATTTACATGAGCCGACCGGAGGACAGATTATTTATGACGGCAAGGATATTACGAACTATCAGGGCAAACAGCTGACGGAAGTCCGCAAAAAGATGCAGATGATTTTCCAGGACCCGTCGGCTTCGCTGGATCCGAGAAAAAATGTAAAGGATCTGATTGGAGAGCCGCTGAAGAACTTTAAGGTATGCAAAAATAAAGCAGAGTATGAGGAACGGGTACGAGAGATTATGAAGACGGTCGGACTGGCAGAGCGCTATGCGGAGAGCTATTCGCATGAGCTGGACGGTGGCCGCAGACAGAGAATCGGTATCGGACGCGCGCTTGCCATGAATCCGGAATTTATCGTATGTGACGAGCCGGTATCTGCACTGGATGTATCCATTCAAGCACAGGTACTGAACCTGCTGATGGATCTGCAGGATGAAAAGGGGCTGACCTATATTTTCATTACGCATGACCTGAGTGTAGTAAAGCATATCAGCCATGAAATCGTCGTTATGTATCTGGGACAGTGCGTAGAGTATGCAAAGACTGGAGATCTGTTTAAGAATCCGCTGCATCCGTATACTAAAGGACTGCTTGATGCGGTTCCGATCCCTAGTCTGACCGGAAAGAAACTTTCCACTGAAGTCATGAAGGGAGAGCTGACCAGCCCGATCGAGCCGAAGCCAGGTTGCCGTTTTGCAAACCGCTGTCCGTATGCGACTGATGCATGCAGAGGAAAAGATATTCCGTTGAAGGAAGTCGAGCCAGGACATTTTGTGGCCTGCACAAAGTTTCAGTGAAAGGATCAGGTGATAAGACGTGTTGACACCGGAAGAGCAGCTGGAGCTGCAAAGAGTCAGGGATGAATTTGCAAAGTGCGAGCAGAAGCCGACCTATGAAATTTCCTGCTATGAGGAAATGCTGGAAATGGACGACGGCGTAAAGCTCCGTACGATTATTTACCGCCCGGACAGGGAGGGAGCTGTGCCAACGATTGTTGTGCGGACTTGCTATCCGCAGAACGATTATCTGTATCGGGCGACTGCAGAAGAGTATTGTCGAAGAGGATTCAACTATATTTACCAGTACTGCCGTGGTACCGGCGGTTCTGAGGGTGAGTGGGAGCCGAATGTGAATGAGCGTTCAGATGGCAAGAAGACCATCGACTGGATCTGTGAACAGGAGTGGGTAGGAGATACCGGATATACCGGATGCTCCTACTTGTCTCTGACTGGATGGCTGATCGCAGATATTCTGCCGGAAAAGGTAAAGACCATGTATCTGACCCATTATGGGGCGCAGCGCTTTGTATCCGCATTTCAGGATGGCATGTTCCGGCATGATGTGCTGACGGCATGGACGATGGAAAATGCCGGATATCCGGTGACAGCAGATTATCTGGAGTCCTGCATGTATCATCCGCAGGTAGAGGTGGATGAAAAGCTGTGGGGAAAGAAGATCCCGTGGTATCGCCAGTGGATCACGAGCACAGACCGCAGTGATCCGTACTGGAATACCGGATTCTGGAATCTGTTAAAAGAGATTCCGTCGCGTGTAAAAGTGCCGTTGTATGTCGGAGAGGGCTGGTACGATCATCACCTCGCTTCTGCGATTGAGACATACAAATCGCTTTCAAATGAGTGTAAGGCGAAGAGCCGGTTCCTGATCGGGGCATGGGAGCACGGATTCCATGTAAAGCTTCAGGATAAAGAAGGCACGCATTTTGAGAACGATGATATCCTCCGGACATTTTCCTGGTTTTGGGATTTCCTTGTAGAGAAAAAAGAGCCGGAATCGCAGATTGACTATTATGTCATCGGGGATGACAGCTGGTATACCAGAAAGAATTTTGAGATTGAAAATCAGAAGGAACTGAACTTATATATCGGAGAAAAGAAGGACGGTATCTATACACTCGGGAAAGAAAAGGAAGCCGGGGAAGGTACACTGACCTGGATCTTTGATCCGGAGCATCCGGTGATGACACACGGTGCAGAATCCCTGCTTGTGACGAAGGAGGAGCAGGGAAGCCTGCTGCAGCCGGAGCCGAATTATCGGGAAGATGTCATCAGCTGTATTTCGGAGCCATTTGAAGAAGCGGTTACCGTTGTTGGAAAGATGCAGGTAAAGCTTACCGTATCAGCGGATGTGGATGATACTGCGTTCGTTGCAAAGATTATGGAAGTGACTGCAGATGGAAAGGCATATAATATGCGGACCGGTATTACGACGCTTGGTTACCGCAACCAGAGCGATGAACGTCAGACCTATACGCCGGGAGACAAAGTTACAATTACCATTGATACCTGGGATCTTGCATGGAAAATCCAGAAGGGTTCCCGGATCCGAATTGATCTGACATCGTCCGATTTCCCGCAGTACAGCGTACACAGCAACTATGCAGGCTGCTGGGCAAAGCAGGAAAAGGTGCGCAGGGCACAGGAGAGCGTATATTTTGGCGGTGAGGCGGATTCATATATCCGGTTACCGATTATTTGAGCTGAGGAAATGCGATGAAGAGTGAACGAGAAAGAATTGACGCGATCCGGAGACTGTTTGCACAGCTTCCGACAGAAGATCAGGTGTACCGGTTCTGGTCGGAGGAATTCATGCTTCCGGTCGAGGGTGCAAAGCTGCGTACATGTGGCTGGTTCCCCGAGACGGAGGAACCGGTTCCGGTCATTGTGACGCGAAGCTGTTATCCGCATCAGGAGGCAGAATTCCGGGTCTATGGTGAGGAGTATGCAAAGCGGGGGTTTGGATTTGTCGTGCAGTGGTGCCGGGGGACGAACGGTTCCGGTGGAAGCTGGGAGCCGAATACATGGGAGCGGCAGGACGGGCTGGGGCTGATGCAGTATCTTTCGGATCGACGGGAAGTAAAAAACATTGGCTACTGGGGTAATTCCTATCTGGCATCGACCGGATGGTGCATGGCGGATGCGGTTCCGGAGAAAGTAAGAAGTATGTATCTGGGCGTCTATGGCACAAACCGTTATACGTCGGTCTATCAGGATGGGCTGTTCCGGCAGGATATTTTTACCTGGTGGTCAATGACCAATGCCGGGAAAAAGGTAGAGGCAGATTATCTGGAATCGTGCCGCTACCGTCCGCAGATGGAGGTCGATGAGGCACTGTGGGGCGTAAAGCTTCCGTGGTACCGCGACTGGATCGGAAATACGGACCGAGACAGTGAATACTGGTCGCAGGCCGGCTTCTGGAAAATGATGCAGGAAATTCCGGGACAGCTGAAGATTCCGGTATTTATCCGGGATGGCTGGTATGACCATCACCTTGGCAGCGCAGTAGTGACCTGGAAGAGCCTGTCAGAGCAGGCCGGGGCGCACAGCACCCTACAGCTTGGCCCGTGGCGTCATGAGTATGACTATGCACTGGATGGGCAGAGCACGGAACATCTGGAGGATGATAGTGTCTCGTCTGTGTATCAGTGGTTCACGAAAACATTAAAAAAGGAACAGCTTCCAAAGCGACAATGCCAACTCTATGTGGTGGGTGCAGACCGCTGGATCACAATGGAGGATTTGCCAGAGAAGAGGCAGACAGAGAATCTGTATCTGGATGCTGGATCGTTTACCGACGGAGCGGCTGCTTTGACGCAAAAGCCGGGGAAAGAGGCAAAGGCTACGTATACATATGATCCGGAAGATCCGGTCATGTCGCACGGAACAGAGTCCTGTTTTAAATCAAAAAGAGAGATCGGAAGTCTCTGGCAGCCAGAGTGCGGATATCGTCCGGATGTTCTGAGTTTTCGTTCACAGGCGTATGAACAGCCGTTGGAGATGGCAGGCTGTATAGAAGTCATTCTGTATGTCAGCTCGGATGCAGAGGACACTGCATTTACTGCCAAGATCATGGAAGAGTTTGAAGATGGCCGCACGGTGAATATCCGGAGCATGATCACGACGCTTGCTTATCGGAACGGGGCAGCCAGCCGTCAGACATATACGCCTGGGACTGTCGAAGAAATTCATCTGCATATGTGGCCGATTGCATGGAAAACGCATCCAAATTCCAGAATCCGTGTGGATATTTCTTCGTCGGATTTTCCGCAATATGCCGTGCACAGTAACTATTCAGGTATCTGGTCTGTGCAGAAGCGTACAAAGTGCGCACAGCAGGTGATTTATACAGGAATGGGACGTGAATCAAGAGTGATTCTTCCAGTAAATACTTTATAAAACATAATTATTAAGTGCTAAAAGAGCAGGTAGTTCTTGACAAAACAAGTACAACGTTGTATCATGCAAGTATAACGTTGTACTAAACAAAACGGAATATAGGTAACAAAGCAATTGCAAGGAGGAACTGAGATGAAAAAAGTAGCGATAGGAGGAGGCCAGGGCTTCTGGGGAGACTCCCCTGACGCGGCGATTCATATGATCCGCAATGCGGATATTCAGTATATGGGCTGCGATTATCTGGCTGAGCTGACGCTTTCCATCATGGCAAAGCAGCAGCTGAAGGATCCGACAAAAGGCTTTGCACCGGACTTTCAGACAAGAATTCTGAAAGAGGCCGGAAAGGAAGCGTGGGAGAAACACATCCGTATCTGTACAAATGCAGGTGGTATGAATATTGCAGGCTGCGTAGACGGCATCAAGCAGTGGGCCGAGTCGGAAAAGATGAAGGGATATAAGATCGGATATGTCACGGGCGATTCGATTAAGGACAAGATCCCGCAGCTGCTCAAGGACGGATGGACATTCCCGAACTTTGACTATGACGGAGATTTCCATTCGATTCTGGATAAGATTTATAACTGTAACGCTTATATCGGACATGAGGGAATCGAGCAGTGTCTGCGCGACGGAGCAGATGTGGTCATTACCGGACGTGCTGCAGACAGCGCATTGTTCCTTGCACCGCTGGCCTATGAGTTTGGCTGGGCGGATAATGACTGGAACAATCTGGCCCGTGGTATTATGGCAGGCCACTTGCTGGAGTGTGGCGGACAGGGAGCCGGTGGTAATTATATGTACGACTGGAGAAATGTACCGCGGATGGATGAGCTGGGATTCCCGATCGCAGAGCTGACGGATGATACGTTTGAGATCACTAAAGCTCCGGACTGTGGTGGTGTGATCTGTGAGCAGAGCTGCAAGGAACAGTTCCTCTATGAGGTTCATGACCCGGCAAATTATCTGACACCGGATGTAAATGTAGATATCAGTAAGGCAACGATTACCCAGGTGGGACCGGATCGTGTACGGATCGGCAATGTCCGGGGCAAACAGCGTCCGGATACGTTAAAGCTCTGTGTGGGATACCACAAGGGCTGGAAGACAGTTTCTATGCTGAGTTTTGCGTGGCCAGATGCCTATGAGAAGGCACAGTACTGTGCAGAAGTCATCATGAAGAAGATGGCCCGTCGAGGCATGAAGGCGGATGATGTACATATCAGCTATATTGGCGTAAACAGCCTGCATCTTGGCGTGGCAGATATGAGTGAGGAAGCGCTTAAGAATCTGAATGAGTGTGTACTGCGTATCGCAGTATTCAGCGAAGATAAGAGTGAGTGTGCGAAGATCATTCCGGAAATCAGCCCGCTGCAGTTGAACGGACCGCCAGGAGCATCCTTCTTCGGAGGACGTGCGCGGGTACAGGAGGTTATGGCGTTGTGGCCGACTACGATTCCGAGAGATGCACTGGATATTCAGTCTCACATACTGGAGGTATAGACGATGCCGGAAATTTATTTAAATGATATTGCACATGGCCGCAGCGGTGATAAGGGAGACACGAGCAATGTCTGCGTATATGCCAGAAAGCCGGAATATTATAAGATCATCGAGCGGGAAGTGACCCCGGAAAAACTGCATGCTTTTTTCGGAGATATGGTAAAGGGTGAAATTACAAGATATGAAGTTCCAAGTCTTGGTGGTTTCAATTTTGTCATGAAGCATGCGCTTGGCGGCGGAGCGACGATGAGCCTTCGTCTGGACTCCCTTGGAAAATCCATGGGAAGCGCGGTTATGCGTATGAAGATTCATGTAGAAGATGGAGAAATTTAAAGAACAAAAAGAGCTTGCCGGGCAGATTCTGCATCTGACGGAAGCGAAGCTGCTTACGAGGCTCCGGTTTTTATCCGGAGCCCTTACAGCAATAAGCTATAAAACTTCAGAAGAAAAGCTTTTATTTGCGGCGGAAAAGGATTGTATTTCCTATAATCCAGAACAACTTCTGAGAAGGTATCAGAAGTCACCGGATGTGATAACTCATGCGATGGTGCACTGCCTCCTCCATTTACTGTTGGGACATCCGTTCTGTCATCAGGAGAAGGATATAAGGCTGTGGAATCTGGCGAGTGATATGGCTGTGGAGTATTCCTGTATGGAACTTTCCGGATATTTTTTATCAGAGCATTACGTGAGGGAGAGTGCCAGTCAGCTGGAACGTTTTTCAGATTATGCAGGTGGGAACACCGCAGAAGCTTTCTACAATTACTTTTTGGAAAGCGATCTTTCGGAAGAAGAGCAGAAGGGATTAGAATCGCTGTTTTATCTGGACAGCCATAAATATTGGGAAGTTTCGGAAAAAAGTGTTGCACAAGGCGGAAGAAAGACTTCAGGAGAACTTACCGGAGATTCCGATGAGGAAGAGACGCCTGAAAATCCGGCGGCAGGTGCAGAGGCACCGAAGGAAATCGCCCGTAAGGAAAAGCAGGAGAAGAAATGGAAACAGCTGGCGCGGCAGGTGCAGACGGATCTGGAACTGTTTCAGAGAAGACAGGGCATCCGTGCAGGCAGCCTGATTCAGGGGATGAAGCCGTTTTTATTTGAGTCGGTGGACTATGCGGCCTTTTTACGGATGTTTGCAGCAGAAAATGAAGTCCTACAGATTTCGGATGAGGAATTTGATCCGATCTATTACACGTATGGACTGCAGAAGTATGGAAATATTCCGTTGATTGAACCGTTGGAATACAGTAATCTGCATCGTATCCGGGAGTTTATCATTGCGATTGATACATCTGGAAGTGTTCAGGGCGAGATCGTTGCTGAGTTTTTGCGGCAGACTGTGCGTGTGCTGCATCAGACAGCAAGCTTTACGGATCAGGTAGCGATTTACATTTTACAGTGTGATGCACAAATACAGAGCTGTATACAGATTCATGAGCTGAAGGAATTGGATGAGTATATCGATCATTTGGAGCTGTATGGATTTGGAGGAACGGACTTCCGGCCGGTGTTTGAATACGTAGAGCAACTGCTGGAACAGAAAAAACTGAAAAAAGTAAACGGGTTGCTTTATTTTACCGATGGGGCAGGCGTTTATCCGGAGATAGAGCCACCGTATAAGACCGCTTTTATTTTTAACCGGGATGATTACAGCTCCCCAAAGGTTCCGGAATGGGCCATCCGTGCAGTGCTGACTTCGGACAATATCCGGATTCTGAAGAAAAATACAAAATGAAAAATGGAAGCATGATATGAATATTGCAAACGCAAAACAACAGATCAAAAATGCAGTGACCATTTATCTGCAAAAAGATGCACTGGGGAGATATGAGGTACCGCTGGTACATCAGCGACCGATTTTCCTGCAGGGAGCGCCGGGCCTTGGCAAAACTGCGATCATGAAACAGATCAGCGAGGAGCTTGGGATCGGGCTGGTTTCCTATTCTATGACGCATCACACCAGACAGAGTGCGATTGGACTGCCGATGATTGTGGAGCGGGAATTTGGCGGAAAGCGCTATTCGGTGAGCGAATATACGATGAGTGAAATCATTGCAAGCGTATATGAGTGCATGGAACGCACCGGAAAAAAGGAAGGGATCCTGTTTCTGGATGAGATTAACTGTATTTCAGAGACTTTATCTCCGGCGATGCTACTGTTTCTCCAGTATAAGGTTTTCGGAGGACATACGCTTCCGGATGGATGGGTCGTTGTGACAGCAGGAAATCCGGCAAGATACAATAAAAGTGTCCGGGAATTTGATGCAGCGACACTGGATCGGCTGAAATACCTTCCGGTAGAGCCGGATTATGAGATATGGAAGGAATATGCGGTGCAGAGAAATGTATCCCGCACGATTTTAAGCTTTCTGGATATTCGACCGGATTGCTTTTATGTAATGGAAACGACGGTTTCAGGCTTTTCTGTTGTCACCCCACGGTCGTGGGAGGATCTTTCCCAGAGTATTCGGATGCATGAACGGCTTCAGATCGAAGTCGACCAGAATCTGATTCGGCAATATTTACAGAATGATGCCGTAGCACGGGATTTTGCCGTCTATTATGAGCTGTATCAAAAATATCGTTTGGCCTATGACGTCGATGCGATTGTGGCAGGAACTTATAACCCGGAAACACTAGAGGAGGCACGACAGGCCAGGATAGATGAGCGGCTGACCTTAACTGGATTGCTGCTTGAGAAGGTGCTCGGAGATATGCAGTACTGCACGACAGAAAAAACAGCATTACTGAAACTCAGGGAGCAGCTGGTGGCCCAAAAAGAAGTGCTGGAAGCGACGGGTACTCAGGCTGTGAAAGTTTTTGATGAGATGCAGCATGCATTGAGAACGTCGGCAGAACAGGGATCAGAGGCGGAACAGGCCGGATGGAACAGCACGGCGTCTCAGCTTCATAAGATGCAAAAGGCAGCCATGCGGAATACAGGTAAGTTATCTGTATATGAAGTGTGCCGCAGCTATTATGCAACGCAGGTGGCAGAACTGGAACAGCACGTAAAAAAGACACAAGCAGAATGTGGAAATCTTTTAAAGTTTTTGCAGCAGGCGTTTGGAGATGGAAATGAGCTCTCGATGGCGGTCAGTGACCTGACGGCGAAACCGGAGGCATCTTCGTTCATTGGACAGTTTCTGAGTCTGGAATTTTTTGAGGCAAGCAGTCGTCTTCAGCTTCATAAAAAGGAAAAACAGCTGCAGGATCGGATTCAGCTTGCACTTGGAGAAGAGAGCTGAAAAGTAACAGAGGTGTGAGGCATGGAACAAAGAGAGAGACAAATACGGTTTGCAGTGACGGCGGATGGCAGGATTTTAGAGACAGAATTCTGTGATGAGGAAGTAGCAGGGTATGTGGATTTTGCTGTCTTGGAAGATAACACTGTGAAGCTGCTTCGCTGGCCAAGAAATACAGCTGCAGTTCGTTTACCGGAAACGGTCGGAGGCTGTCTGATTACGGGGATTGCACCGCTTGCATTTGCTGCGTTTCATTTTCCAGAAGAGATATGGAAACAGTTTGGCGGGGGTTCCTCTCTTTCGTTCAGTGTTTTCTGTATCATGCATGCCATGGCTATGCAGCGGGAAGCGGTGGATGTGGGTGGACCTATGGAAATCTGGCTTCCTGATACGATCCGCAGCATTGGAATGTATGCATTCTGGCATTGTGACAGGCTAAAGACGGTTCGGCTTCCGGCCTATCTGGAACATCTTAAGACAGGGCTTTTCGGAGAGTGCAGCAGACTGGAGCAGGTGCAGCTTCCGGATTGCCTGACGCAAATCGGAACGATTTATCCGGACAATGTACATGTTATGCCGGATGTAGGCGTGTTTTCCGGATGTCATGCGCTGAGAGAACTGGTGTTGCCAAAGACGGTAACGGTGATCGGAGCGGAATCATTTAACAGCTGCGGTCTGGTGCATTTACGGATTGAAGATGAAGAAACCGACGCTCAGCCATGGGCACGGAGGATTAAAACCCATCCGCTGGCATTTGACCATACGGCGGCATTGCAGTGGATGAGCCGTTGTATCAATGGAACGGTCATAAGACAGATCGGGCTGCCGGTGGCAAGAGATAAAATTCTGACCTGCGATGAGCGTTACCGCGTGATTGCGAGTTTGCCAAGACTGTTTCTGACAGAAGGGGCAGAGCAGATGGATGCAATTGCAAAAGAGGCTTTTCGGCTGGACTTCTCTGGAAGAATGGCGATCGCAAGACTGCGATATCCGGAGCATTTGAGCGCTGAAATGCGAAGATGGTATCTGGAGCTTCTGGTGGAATATTCAGATCGGCTGGAAAAATTCTGGCCGGGAGAAGAGAACCGGGAGAGAGAGCTTCTTAATCTGCTTCGGGACTGCGAAGGATTTGATGCACAGCTTCTGGGAGAACTGATGGCGATCGCCGGGAGAAACCATATGCAGCCGGAACTGATTTATGAAATGATGGAATTACGAAATAGACGCTTTTCCGGAATTACCGGGATGGAGTGTCTGGCATTATAGAAATATTGTATAGGTGAAAAAAAGGAGATATGGCTATGGAGGAGAGAAAAGCAGAACAGGCACTGGAAAATTTAACGGTACTGGATCTTACAAGAGTTGTTGCAGGACCTTATGCAGGCGCACTGCTTGGAGATCTGGGCGCAAATGTAATTAAAATTGAGATTCCGGGAAGAGGCGATGACGCGCGCGGATATGGTCCGTACGAAAATGGAGAAAGCATGTATTATGCAAACCTGAACCGAAACAAACGCGGAATTACTTTAAATATGAAATCAGAAAAGGGAAAAGAAGCATTTTTGAAGCTGGTGGAAAAGGCGGATATTCTGATCGAAAATTTCCGGCCGGGTGTCATGGATAAGCTGGGACTTGGCTATGACCGTCTGAAAGAGATTAATCCAAGGCTGATCTACGGAGCGGTATCCGGTTTTGGAAGCTATGGTCCATATGCGATGCGCCCGGGCTATGACATTGTCTCTCAGGCGATGGGCGGACTGATGAGTGTTACTGGCGCGAAGGGAGGAGAGCCGACCCGATCCGGAAATGCGATGGGAGATATTTTGGGCGGCATGAATCTGGTCATTGGTGTGCTTGCGGCAGTTAATTACCGGAATATGACCGGAAAAGGACAGCGTGTGGACATTTCTCTGGTGGATTCTGTTGTGGCAAGTTTGGAGAATGCGTATGTGCGTTACTTTAAATCACATGAACTTCCGGTAAGAAACGGAAATGCATACGCTTCGATCGCCCCATATGACGCGTATCATGCAAAGGACGGCTATGTCATTATTGCCTGCGGCAATCAGAAGCTTTATGAGAAGTTCTGTAATGAGGTAGTAAATATGCCGTGGATGATTACGGATGAGCGATTCCTGACCGTTCCGCTTCGTGTGGAGAACAATGAAATACAGAAAAAGTATATCGAAGAGTGGACGACGCAATATACTGTGGATGAAGTAGTGGATATTGTACTTTCACACGGAATTCCGGCAGGCCCGATTTATAATGTAAAACAGATTACGGAGGATCATCACATTGCGGAAGTGCGAGAGATGTTTATTGATATTGACCATCCGATAATTGGAAAGATGACCGTTAATGGATGTCCGGTAAAGCTGATGGATGCAATGCCAAGAATTAACCGTCCGGGTCCGACACTTGGTCAGCACAATGAAGAGATTTATAAGGCAATCGGATATACAGATGATGAACTTGAAGAGATGAAGAAGGAAAATGTAATCTAAGGAGGCGGACATGGCTAAAAAGGTAGTAATTGCAGGAGCATGCCGTACAGCGATCGGAAAAATGGGTGGAGCGCTTGCAAATGTACCGGCAACGGAACTTGGAGCGATCGTGATTCGTGAGGCACTTGCACGAGCTGGGGTACCGGCAACGGAAGTAGATCATGTCTATATGGGATGTGTCATTCAGGCGGGGCTTGGTCAGAATGTAGCGCGACAGGCTTCTATCAAGGCGGGACTTCCGGTGGAGACACCGGCGGTAACGGTGAATGTAGTGTGCGGCTCGGGTCTGAACTGCGTGAATATGGCGGCGCAGATGATTCAGGCAGGCGATGCAGATATCGTGGTGGCCGGAGGTATGGAAAATATGTCAATGGCACCTTACGCGATGATGAACGGTCGGTTCGGATACCGCATGAACAATGGAACACTTGTAGATACGATGGTAAATGATGCACTCTGGGATGCGTTTCATCAGTATCATATGATGATTACGGCGGAGAATGTAGCAGAACAGTGGCATCTGACCCGAGAAGAGCTGGATGCATTTGCGGCGGAGAGTCAGCAGAAATGTGAACAGGCGCAGGCAGCCGGTGTATTTGCGGATGAGATTGTTCCGGTTCCGGTAAAGGTAAAAAAGAACATCATAGAATTTTCAAAAGACGAGGGGCCGCGTACCGGAACGACAAAGGAAGGGCTGGCAGCATTGCGCTGCTGTTCCGGAAAGGAGGGTGGTGTCGTAACAGCCGGAAATGCATCAGGAATCAATGATGGTGCGGCAGCGGTCGTCGTGATGAGTGAAGAAAAAGCAGCTGAGTTTGGGATAAATCCGATGGCGGTCTTTGTAGCCGGAGCACTTGGCGGTGTAGATCCATCTATTATGGGCGTAGGCCCGGTAGCATCGACCCGTAAAGCATTGAAAAAGACAGGGTTTTCGATCTC
>OLRQ01001000.1_pt1 | contig 24927 bp, 25 predicted proteins | sample 1671971 | NCBI WGS metagenome assembly OLRQ01 (sample SAMEA3136631, study PRJEB25190) | human gut metagenome | biome: human gut; feature: human-associated habitat; material: faeces | place: Austria | collected 2013
AAAGGTGGTGCTGAAGGGAAACCATTCGGTAGGCCTTTAGGCCTCGGCTGGTAGCAGAGGCTTTCAGCCAAAGAGCAAACCACCCGTTCTCACGGGTGGTTTTGATTAAAAGGAGTTAAATATGATTTGTTTGGAAAAGATAGAAGATATTCCAAGACTACAGGAACTTTTCGCGCAAATCCTAATCGTTCATCATCAAGCTCGTTCTGATGTCCTTAAAGTAAAAGGAAGTAAGTTTACGGATAAAGAGTTAGAAGGAGTAATAGGGGATGCAAATAAACCTGTATTTGTCTATGAAGATGAGGCTGGAACGATCTTGTGTCATCTCTTCTTGATAATTAAAGAAGTATCTGAAAATGATGGTCCTCAAAAACCTATTAAGACTCTCTTCATTGATGATCTTTGTGTTGAAGAAAAAGCTCGTGGACAAAAATTAGGAGAGAAGCTTTATCAATTTGCTTTGGACTATGCTACGGAGCAAGAATGTTATAATGCAACACTTCACGTATGGAATGATAACCAAGGTGCTCTAGATTTTTATGAGCATTTGGGAGTGAAACCGAGATATACAGAAATGAAAACTATCCTAAAATAGTAGTTTTTCACGAGATGAATTCAACTTATTTTTTATATCAAAAAGCAGCCCATAGATGTGACTGCTTCTTGATGATTAGTTTTTCTTTTTCATTTCACCATGTGGGTAGTAAGTCCCTTCTGGCATATCGTTAATGAAAACATGGATAGCTTCCTTGGGAGCTTTTGCAACACGTGATACAACTTCAGTAACTTCGCGAGCAAGTTCAATTTTTTGTTCTTCTGAACGACCTTCAAAGAGATCAATTTTTACAAATGGCATAATGCATCTCCTTAGTTTTTGATAGTCCTATTATAGCACTAATTAAGATAAGATTCTAAAGTTTTTGGAAATTCTCGAAATAATGCTAGACTATGAATTAATTTGAAAGTAGTAGGTGCCTTATGATCTTAAAAACCTGTTTGCATTTTAAATTTAGCATATTCAAAGAGTTGAAAACCCTTACTAAAAATGCTAAAATAGTGCTAACTAGAGACAGTAAGGAGTAAACTATGACAATTGATTTTCACGCCGAAGTTGATAAACGTAAAGAAGCTTTGATGGAGGACCTTTTTGGTCTTTTGCGTATTAATTCAGAGCGTGATGATAGTAAGGCTGATGAAAAGCACCCATTTGGTCCTGGACCAGTGAAAGCTCTAGAACATTTTCTTGCTTTAGCTGAACGTGATGGTTATAAGACTCGTAATATTGATAATTACGCTGGTGACTTTGAATTTGGTCAAGGTGATGAAGTCTTGGGTATTTTTGCACACTTGGATGTGGTTCCAGCGGGTAGCGGATGGGACACTGATCCTTATGAACCAGTAATCAAAGAAGGAAAGCTTTATGCCCGTGGTTCATCAGATGATAAAGGGCCAACAATGGCTTGTTATTATGCTTTGAAAATTATCAAAGAGCTTGAGCTTCCAGTATCTAAGCGTGTTCGCTTTATTGTTGGTACAGATGAAGAATCTGGTTGGGGTGATATGGATTATTACTTCGCTCATAATGGATTGAAAGATCCTGATTTTGGCTTTTCTCCGGATGCAGAATTTCCAATTATCAATGGGGAAAAAGGAAATATTACTGCCTATCTTCATTTTGAAGGACAAAATGATGGTGACTTTAGCCTCGTAAGCTTTAATGGTGGCTTGCGTGAAAATATGGTCCCTGAATCTGCAAGTGCAGAGTTTACGGCACCTATCACTTTACAGGAACTTGAGTCTAAACTTAATGACTTTGTTGCTGATCAAGCAGTAACCGGTCAAGTGACTGAAGAAGCAGGTGTTTTCCATGTGACTATTCATGGTAAATCAGCTCATGGTATGATGCCTCAAAATGGTATCAATGGGGCAACATACTTAGCACTCTTCCTTAGCCAATTTGACTTCAAAGCTAATGCTAAGACTTATTTGGATTTAATTGCTGAAACACTTCATCAAGATTTCTTTTCTGAAAAGACAGGTCTTGCCTATACAGATTCTAAAATGGGTGAGTTAACTATGAATGCAGGTGTCTTTACCTTTAACAAGGAATCTGAAGATAATACCATTGCTTTGAACTTCCGCTACCCTCAAGGGGTTAATGTAGATGGTATTAAGGCTGGCCTTGAAAAACTTGAAGGACCTAAGGCGGTCAGTCTTTCAGAACATGGTCATGTGCCGCATTACGTACCAGTTAGTGATCCTATGGTACAGACACTTCTTTCGGTTTATGAGAAACAGACAGGTCTTAAAGGTCATGAACAAATCATTGGTGGTGGTACCTTTGGACGTCTCCTTAAACGTGGTGTTGCTTATGGTGCTATGTTCCCTGGTTATGTCAATACCATGCACCAAGCAAATGAATTTACTGAAGTTGAGGACTTATACCGTGCAGCTGCCATTTATGCAGAAGCTATCTATGAGTTGATCAAGTAAAAAAAGAGACATTTTGTTTCTTTTTTTTGGAGGAAAATATGGAAACACTTGAAGAATTGACACAAGCTATTATGGCTGACGAACAAAATAAAACGTATACTGAACAAGGTATCAAACCCTTGTTTAGTATTCCAAAAACTGCGAGGATTAATATCGTAGGACAAGCTCCTGGTATCCAAGCTCAAGAGTCTGGACTTTACTGGAATGATCCTAGTGGAGATAATCTACGGGATTGGATGGGTGTGTCGCGAGAAGAATTTTATGAATCAGGTCTGTTTGCCATTGTACCAATGGATTTTTATTTCCCGGGGCATGGAAAATCTGGAGATTTAGGGCCCCGCAAAGGTTTTGCTGATAAATGGCATGAGAGAGTTCTAGATTTAGCTCCAAATATTCAATTAACTATACTTGTGGGAAACTATGCTCAGCATTACTATTTGCATCAAAAATCATCAACTAAATTAACAGATACAGTTAAACATTACAGAGATTATCTTCCAGATTATTTTCCTTTAGTGCATCCGTCACCACGAAATAATATCTGGCAAGCGAAAAATCCATGGTTTATGAAAGAAGTGCTTCCAGATTTAAAAGAATTGGTTCAAAAAATCTTGAGTCAATGAATTCAGATATTTGATCTTGAATAGTCACTAGTGATTCGTAATAGGTCAATGAGGAACCATGGGGATACTCGAATATTGTTAAGATTTTTGCCCTTTGGGGCTTTTTGATGTTATAACAAAATCTTTTGAAAAATACAATTAACAATATCTTAAGTCTAAACTTATTCATTGCAATCTATTTCTAATTTTAAGAGGAGGTAACATATAAAATTAAGATAGCTATTTTTAGACTAAATAAATTATTATGCTATGATTAGAAACAAGATGACAAATGAAAAATTTCGAAAACATCAATACAATTACTATTGGCAGAAAATTTAACGGTGTTAGGCTTTAGTTGTTAAGAAAATTTGTGATATGGGAAGAAGAGATTCGCAATGTTTTTCAATCAGAAAGTATAGCTTTGGAGATGCCTATGTTCTTTTGGGTACAACCATTCTTGTGATGGAAGGGGTTGGTGTACAGCATTTTAAGGTTTCAACTTCAGCTGTCACTGATACGCCACTCAGTGTTTCTGTGCTAACAGATGCCACTGTCAATTCATCAACTGTTAATCATTCAGAGAAGCAAGTTGTTTCTGTCAAAGAAGACGGAAATATCACTTTCCCAACAAGTGTTGTTACAACTGATATTTTTGAAGATGCTAAAGCCTCTGCGATAAAAAAAGGGATAGAAGTCGAAGAAACTACATTTCAATCACATACATCTTTAGAGAGTGCTATTGCTGACAATCATGCACAATCAAAAGATATTAATACAGTTGGTTATGGTTAACAGAAAGTAAAAGAAGACCACAAAAAAGATTTAGCTGATTATGATAAAGCAAAGGCTAAGTATAATGCTAAAGTGGCTGAAAAGCAGCAGCGGATAAAGTAAACTCTGCTTCTAAAGCATAGTATGATACTGATTAAGCTACTATGAAAAAGATATAGCTAAATATCAAGCTGATAAAAAAACTTATGATGCAGTATTGTAAGAATGTAATAATCAAATAGTGACTTATGGTTCTAAAGTATTCGAAAAAGCATCAGCAGATAAGACGACGGCTGAAACTAAAGGTAAGTATTATGCAGAAATATCTGTTTATAATATATCTAAAGTGTGCAATACGATAAAGATTTACAATAAAACTAAGCTAAGAAAGTACAGTATGATAAAGATAAAGTAGCCTATGACAAGCTTTTGATATTAAGGATGAAGAAGACGATGCTAAAGCTCAGTATGAAGTTTATCTTATGAAATACAATATAGACCTAGAGCAATACGCTAAAGAAGCTTATGATAAGTACATGAATGATAATGGTTTCCAAAGTCTAATAATGAGACTGAATTCATTCAAATTACATAGGTGACAAATTTGTTGTCACCTATGATAATTTGAATCAGTCAAGCATGCGTGAATATACGGATATGCATTTAATTAAGCATGTGATTAACTGTTATGAGATTTTGAGCCTTTCATCAAATGATGGCAAATGGGTTGTTGCAGTAGGTACGGACCTAACTACTCCAACACCAAAAGTGGTTTAAGTTCCATCTAGACCGGTTGAACCAAAAACACTAGAAAAACCAACTGTTGTATGGCATAAGAATTATGTTATTGAGATGGTATCTTTTTTTACCACCTACACCACCGACTCCAGATACTGAAGTTCCTCAAGCTGAGTTGCCACAAACTGGTGAGCACACAAGAAATGCAGGATTACTTTGATTTATTTCGATGATTTTTTTCAGCTTTCGTAGGATTCTTCAAACATCGTAAAGAAGACTAAGTGATGCTACTATATTATTTCTACCTTCAAATTTGATTCTAATTTTAGGGTCTAGTTTTATTGTTTTAAAGTTTTTGATAGCCTTTTCATAATTATCGTTGCAATTTAAAGAACACTCATGTTATAATAAATCTGAATGACTATATAGAAAGATGTAAGGAAATCTGCATGGATGAATTAAAAAAGCTCGCCGGTGTATACGCTGCTGGATTTGTTGAAGATGGCATGGTTGTTGGACTAGGTACTGGCTCAACAGCTTATTTCTTTGTAGAGGAGATTGGTCGTCGAATAAAGGAGGAAGGTCTCAGTGTAGTAGGTGTAACGACGTCTAGTCAAACAACGAAGCAAGCTGAAGGTCTAGGTATTCCTTTGAAATCAGTGGATGATATTGATAGTATTGATGTTACCGTTGATGGCGCCGACGAAGTAGATCCTCAACTCAACGGCATTAAAGGTGGCGGTGGTGCCCTCTTGATGGAAAAAATCGTTGCCACACCTACGAAAAAGTACATCTGGGTAGTTGATGAGTCTAAGATGGTTGATCAACTTGGTGCTTTTAAATTACCAGTCGAAGTTGTTCAATATGGTGCTGATCGCTTGTATCTCGACTTTGAATCTAAGGGCTATAAGCCATCATTCCGAGTAACTGAACAAGGTGATCGCTTTGTTACAGATATGAAGAACTTTATTATTGATTTGGATCTCGGCAAAATTAATAACCCAGTTGCTTTAGGTGACGAACTAAAAGCTATGACTGGTGTTGTTGAACATGGCTTATTCAATGGAATGGTTAATAAGGTTATCGTCGCTGGAAAAGATGGTGTTAAGATTGTTGAGGTTAAGGATTAGTCCTGTTTAATTTTTCTTTTAAATTGTAAATGAATAAAGTAACCTAATAGTGATGTTATCACTAGATTATTATATAGAAAGAAAAGAGGTAATTTCGAAAGATTTTAGCTCTTTGTGGTGTTGTTATGTCCAAATTTAATCGAATGCATTTAATCGTTCTTGATTCAGTAGGTATTGGTGCAGCTCCAGATGCTAATAATTTTGTCAATGCTGGTGTTCCTGACGGAGCTTCAGATACCCTTGGACACATTTCTAAAACTGTTGGTTTGAATGTGCCAAACATGGCTAAACTTGGTCTTGGAAATATTCCTCGCGAACAACCCTTGAAAACTGTTCCAGCTGAAAGCAATCCAACTGGTTACGCAACTAAGTTAGAAGAAGTCTCTCTTGGAAAAGATACCATGACAGGTCACTGGGAAATCATGGGACTTAATATTACAGAACCTTTTGATACTTTCTGGAATGGATTCCCAGAGGAAATTCTTACTCAAATTGAAGAATTCTCAGGGCGTAAGGTTATTCGTGAAGCCAATAAACCTTATTCTGGTACAGCAGTTATCGATGACTTCGGACCACGCCAAATGGAAACTGGTGAGTTAATTATTTATACATCAGCTGACCCAGTTCTTCAAATCGCAGCTCACGAAGATATTATTCCTGTTGAAGAATTGTATCGTATTTGCGAATTTGCTCGTTCTATCACTTTGGAACGTCCAGCTCTTCTTGGTCGTATCATTGCTCGTCCTTACGTTGGTGAGCCTGAGAACTTTACTCGTACATCTAACCGTCGTGACTTGGCTATTTCACCATTTGCTCCAACTGTTTTGGACAAATTGAACGAAGCAGGAATTGACACTTACTCAGTTGGTAAGATTAGTGATATCTTCAATGGTGAAGGTATCAACCACGATATGGGTCATAACAAATCAAATAACCACGGTGTGGACAATTTGATTAAGGCTATGACATCAGAAGACTTTAAACATGGTTTCTCTTTCACAAACTTGGTAGACTTTGATGCCCTTTACGGACATCGTCGTAATCCACAGGGCTACCGCGATTGCTTGCATGAATTTGACGAGCGCTTGCCTGAAATTATCGCTGCTATGAAAGAAGATGATCTCTTGATGATCACTGCAGACCATGGTAATGACCCAACTTATGCTGGTACAGACCATACTCGTGAATACATCCCATTCTTGGCTTACAGCCCTTCCTTCAAATGTAGTGGCTTGATTCCAGTTGGACATTTCGCTGATATCTCAGCAACAATTGCGGATAACTTCGGTGTTGAGAAAGCCATGATTGGTGAAAGTTTCTTGGATAAACTTGTCTAAAATGAAACGTTGTACTTTTCTGGTTCGTGGGATAAATGTCGGCGGTCGTAATAGGGTAGTCATGGAAAAATTCTGCCATGACCTTGAGAAACTAGGTTTTAAGAATGTTTCTTCCTTTATTAATAGTGGAAATCTTTTTCTTTGATTCACCCATGATGAAAAAAGAATTACTTTTAGCCATAGAAGAATTTCTGAATAAGTCTTACGCCTTTATTAATGTCTTTTCCCTTTTTACACTAGAGGAATACCAAAATGAGTGTAAATATCTACCGAAATGGTGGGAAAATGATTTGTACAGAAAAGATGTCCTCTTTTATACAGTTCAATTAGACAAGGATGAATTGAAGAGAGTAATAAATTCTTTTGATTTGGCAGATGAGACTCTTCATTTTAGGGAATTAGGAGTCTACTGGGGGAAACATGATAAGACAAGCTACAATCAAACGGTTTATCATAAAAACCTATTAAAGTCATCATTTTATTCTTATATTACGATTCGAAATGCAAGAACTTTTTTCAAACATTTGTCATTGTTTGAAAAAATAAGGAACTAAAGGAGATTTAGAATGTCACTACTTGAAAAAATTAGAGTTACGCAAACCTTTTTGGAAAACAAAGGAATTGAAAAACCTGAGTTTGGTTTGATTTTGGGTTCTGGACTTGGAGAATTGGCTGATGAGATCCAAGATGCTATTGTAATCGATTACGCAGATATTCCAAACTGGGGGCAATCAACAGTAGTCGGTCATGCAGGTAAACTTGTATATGGTACTTTGTCTGGACGTAAGGTATTGGCTCTTCAAGGACGTTTCCATTTTTATGAAGGAAATCCTCTTGAAGTGGTAACTTTCCCTGTACGTGTTATGAAAGCTCTTGGTTGTGAAGGTGTTATTGTAACTAATGCTGCTGGTGGTATTAGCTTCGGTCCTGGTACTTTGATGGCTATTACTGACCATATCAATATGACTGGTCAGAACCCATTGATCGGTAAAAACTTGGATGACTTTGGTCCACGTTTCCCAGATATGTCTAAAGCTTACACTCCAGCCTACCGCGAAATTGCTCATAAAGTGGCTGATAAACTTGGAATCAAGTTGGAAGAAGGAGTTTATCTTGGAGTAACTGGTCCAACTTATGAAACTCCTGCTGAAATTCGTGCCTTCAAGTCATTGGGGGCAGATGCTGTTGGTATGTCAACAGTTCCTGAGGTTATCGTCGCAGCACATTCTGACTTGAAAGTTCTGGGCATCTCATGTATCTCTAACTTTGCAGCTGGTTTGCAAGAAGAATTGAACCACGAAGAAGTTGTAGAAGTAACTGAACGCATTAAGGGAGACTTCAAAGGATTGCTTAAAGCTATTTTGTCGAAACTCTAAGAAATGATTTCTCAGGTAAGGAAACGTTTAAGGTTGTTACCAAAATCCCTTAAGCTGAGTTTAGCCGTTATTGGAACTGGGATTGCTTCAGGTTTTATTGGAATTTTTTGCCACCACCTTCTAGAATTTATACAAGTTATTGTGTTTGGTAAAGATAAAGGGAACCTCTAGTTACAGTTTCAATCAGTGAGTGCTTTTCGAAGACTCTCAGTCTTACTTGTTGTTGGGATCTTATCTAGTTTATTTTGGTATTTTCTTCAATGACGTGTCACCTTACTTTCCATTAGCAAAGCTAAGAAACTCGTTGGTAAAAGGAACCCAAATTTCCTAGGTCAGTCTTCTACATGCATTAGTCCAGGTGGCAATCGTTGCTGCTGGAGCTTCAATAGGCAAAGAAGGAGCACCTCGAGAATTGGGTGCTCTCTTTGGTGGGAGTCTTTCTAAAGGATTGCATTTATTCATTTCCAATAGACAATTATTAATTGCTTGTGGTGCTGGTGCAGGGCTAGCATCTGTTTACCAAGTGCCTTTTGCTAGTGCTTTGTTTGTTTTGGAAACCTTAGGAGTCTGTTGGAAACTAAAGAATATCATTATTATTCTTGCGACCACTTATGTATCTGTTTATTGTGCCAAACCAATTGTTGGTGAACATACTTTATATATAGTCGATAAAGTGACTATTGATTCTTCCAGTTTTATACAGGCAATCATCTTAGCATTATTTGTAACACCCCAATTTTTATGGGAAACGGACAGGTTTTAGCTCAATGGATTTTTTCTGGGAACTCTTCAGCATATCTTCCTGTCATTCTCATCATCAAATGTCTATTAGTCTGTCTACTTTTAAGGAGTGGTGCTTATGGTGGAACTCTGACGCCATCGTTTGCTATAGGTGTAGGTACGGGTTATCTGATAACGGTGCTTCTTAGAAATTTTGGATTTTCTCATAGTCTTAGTTTAGGAATGCTACTAGGGACAACGCCTGATCCCCCCTAACAGGAATAGCCTTGGTTGTTGGTTTTACAGGTACAGGAGGAGTTATCGTATTCCCACTTATATTAGCAAGTATCCTATCAAGGATAATAAACAATAAATGGAAAGAAAGATCATGAATATTCATTTTATCTTACACGAAAAATTTGAGGTTCCAGGAGCTTATTTGAAATGGGCTCAAAAGCGTGGACATCATATTTCGTCAACAAAGATTTATGAGGAAGAAGAACTTCCAGAAACTGTTGATGATATTGATTTCCTTATAGTAATGGGCGAACCTCAGTCACCTGATGAAGATCGTCAAGTCTTTCCATACTATGATCCAAAGGCTGAAATTGCATTAATTCAAAAAGCCATTGATGCTGATATCTATATTGTCGGGGTATGCTTAGGGGCTCAACTTTTATCTGTAGCTTATGGTGGAAAATATGAACATAGTCCAGAACGTGAAATTGGCGTTTTCCCTTTGACCTTAACTGATGAAGGATTAGCTGATGAAGGATTAGCTGATGAGTACATTAAAGATTTTGGTTCTACTTTAAACACGGGTCACTGGCTTGGTGATATGCCTGGTTTGAGTGACAAGGCAGTTGTTCTTGCGACTAGCAAGGGCTGTCCACGCCAAATAATTTGCTTTAGCCCTAAACATTATGCCTTCCAAGCACATTTAGAGTTTGACCTTGAAGCGATTGATTTACTGATAGCTGCTGATGGTGAAGAGCATTTGTACCAGCAAAATAAACAGTTAGATTTTGTTAAAACACCAGAACAATTGCATAATCATGATTATTCTCAAATGAATAAAAAATTATTTGCTTTTCTAGATTCACTAACCCAGATCTAAACATTTAAGTATCTCATATACTATTTATATAATAGTAGAAAACTTTAAAAAATATAACTTAAGGATTGCGGAGCAGGTATTTATATTTGAAAATGAGTGGGGAGTTTGGGAAATAGCTAACCTGCTTAGACGCGTAGAGCTATGTCAGCTTCCTTATTTTCAATTACTTTCTAGTTGCTCTTTAACCTTTATAAATAATAGAAAGGATGGGTTAACCGTATTCAATGAACTGAATACGGGCGGAGAAGAGTGAAAAAGATAAACTGGATAGCATTGGCAATCTTCGTAAGTTTTTTATTTTTACTTCGTCTCTGTCGCCCTTTATAGATTAATTATGTCAATTCATATTTCTGCCAAACAAGGAGATATTGCTGATAAGATTCTTCTTCCTGGGGATCCTTTACGTGCAAAATTTATTGCCGAAAATTTCCTTGAAGATGCTGTGTGTTTCAACGAAGTACGTAACATGTTTGGTTACACAGGAACATACAAGGGTGAACGTATCTCAGTAATGGGGACTGGGATGGGGATGCCATCTATCTCTATCTATGCACGTGAGCTCATTGTTGACTACGGTGTCAAAAAATTAATTCGCGTAGGAACTGCCGGTTCTTTGAATGAGAATGTTCACGTTCGTGAGTTGGTTCTAGCACAAGCAGCAGCAACTAACTCTAATATTATTCGTAATGACTGGCCTCAATACGACTTTCCTCAAATTGCAAGTTTCAATCTCTTGGATAAGGCTTATCACATCGCCAAAAATTTTGGTATGACAACACATGTTGGTAATGTTCTATCTTCTGATGTTTTCTACTCAAATTATTTTGAAAAAAATATTGAACTTGGGAAATGGGGCGTGAAGGCTGTCGAAATGGAAGCAGCAGCACTTTACTACCTTGCAGCCCAACACCAAGTAGATGCTCTGGCTATTATGACTATTTCTGATAGTTTGGTAAATCCAGATGAGGACACAACAGCTGAGGAACGTCAAAACACTTTCACTGATATGATGAAAGTTGGTCTTGAAACACTAATTGCAGACTAGTTTGTAAAAGGACGCCATTTGGTCGTCCTTTTGTGTTGTAGCTAATATCTGTTCGAAGTGATAATAAGTTAAAATTTTTCAAACTACTAGAAAAAATAAAAATATTTGGAAGAAGAAGACTTATAATAAATAGGTAAATATCTGACAATTTAAAGTTTAACTACTAAAAATGTAAAAGATAGTTCACAATATAATGGAAAATGATATAAATTAAATGATTGATATCATAATGAAAAACGTTTTCTTATTTTTTTGAAAAAAGAATGACAATTGAAATGAGGTTGTATTAATGTTATAATAATAATAATGGGGAATACCTAATTTTAATTTTTAGGAGCAATTTATATGAGTTCGCGTACGAATCGTAAGCAAAAGCATACGAGTAATGGATCGTGGGGGATGGTCAACGTTGGGTTGACCATCCTGTATGCTATTTTAGCATTGGTCTTATTATTCACCATGTTCAATTATAATTTCCTATCCTTTAGGTTTTTGAACATCATTATCACCATTGGTTTGTTGGTAGTTCTTGCTATTAGCATCTTCCTTCAGAAGACTAAGAAATTACCACTAGTGACAACGGTTGTACTGGTTATCTTCTCGCTAGTTTCTCTGGTTGGTATTTTTGGTTTTAAACAAATGATTGACATCACTAACCGTATGAATCAGACAGCAGCATTTTCTGAAGTAGAAATGAGCATCGTGGTTCCTAAGGAAAGTGACATCAAAGATGTGAGCCAGCTTACTAGCGTACAGGCACCTACTAAGGTTGATAAGAACAATATCGAGATCTTGATGTCAGCTCTCAAAAAAGATAAAAAAGTTGATGTTAAAGTTGATGATGTTGCCTCATATCAAGAAGCTTATGATAATCTCAAGTCTGGCAAATCTAAAGCTATGGTCTTGAGTGGCTCTTATGCTAGCCTATTAGAGTCTGTCGATAGTAATTATGCTTCAAATCTAAAAACAATTTATACTTATAAAATTAAAAAGAAGAATAGCAACTCTGCAAACCAAGTAGATTCAAGAGTCTTCAATATTTATATTAGTGGTATTGATACCTACGGTCCGATTTCAACAGTGTCACGTTCAGATGTCAATATCATTATGACAGTAAACATGAATACACATAAGATTCTCTTGACGACTACTCCACGTGATGCATACGTTAAGATTCCTGGTGGTGGGGCAGACCAGTATGATAAATTAACCCACGCAGGTATTTATGGCGTTGAAACATCTGAACAAACTCTAGAAGATCTTTATGGTATTAAGCTTGATTACTATGCACGAATTAACTTCACATCTTTCCTTAAGTTGATTGACCAACTTGGTGGTGTGACAGTCCATAATGATCAAGCTTTCACACAAGAGAAGTTTGATTTCCCGGTTGGAGATATCCAAATGAATTCAGAGCAAGCACTTGGATTTGTTCGTGAACGCTATAATTTAGATGGCGGAGATAATGACCGTGGTAAAAACCAGGAGAAAGTTATTTCTGCGATTTTAAACAAGTTGGCTTCTCTAAAATCTGTATCAAACTTTACTTCAATCGTTAATAATCTCCAAGACTCTGTCCAAACGAATATGTCTTTGAATACCATTAACGCTTTGGCTAATACACAACTTGAATCAGGTTCTAAATTTACGGTGACTTCTCAAGCAGTAACAGGTACAGGTTCAACCGGACAATTGATCTCTTATGCGATGCCAAATTCTAGTCTTTACATGATGAAACTAGATAATTCGAGTGTGGAAAGTGCCTCTCAAGCTATCAAAAAATTGATGGAGGAAAAATAAGTGATTGACGTTCACTCACATATTGTTTTTGATGTTGATGATGGTCCTGAAACTTTAGAAGAAAGTTTAGACCTCATTGGTGAAAGTTACGCCCAGGGGGTACGTAAGATTGTTTCAACATCCCATCGTCGTAAGGGGATGTTTGAGACTCCAGAGGATAAAATTTTTGCCAACTTTAAAAAAGTAAAAGCAGAAGCAGAAGCACTTTATCCAGACTTAACTATTTATTATGGAGGTGAACTTTATTACACCTCAGACATTGTGGAGAAACTTGAAAAGAATCTCATTCCGCGCATGCACAACACTCAATTTGCTTTAATTGAGTTTAGTGCTCGCACATCTTGGAAAGAAATTCATAGTGGGCTTAGTAATGTTTTGAGAGCGGGGGTAACGCCTATTGTTGCTCATATTGAGCGCTATGATGCCCTCGAAGAAAATGCTGACCGTGTTCGAGAAATCATCAATATGGGCTGCTATACTCAAGTCAATAGCTCACATGTCCTCAAACCAAAGCTCTTTGGAGATAAAGATAAAGTAAGAAAGAAACGTGTTCGCTTTTTCTTGGAGAAAAATTTGGTTCATATGGTTGCTAGCGACATGCATAATCTTGGGCCGAGACCACCATTTATGAAAGATGCTTATGAAATTGTTAAAAAGAACTACGGCTCCAAACGTGCTAAGAATCTTTTTATTGAAAATCCCAAAACATTACTAGAAAATCAATATTTATAGGAGATATTATGAATCAAGATAACACTAAAAGTGATGAAATCGACGTACTAGCATTGCTACATAAACTTTGGACGAAGAAGCTTTTGATTCTTTTCACAGCTTTTTATTTCGCTGTTTTCAGTTTCTTAGGTACTTATTTCTTTATCCAACCAACATATACATCAACAACGCGTATCTATGTTGTTAATCAGGCAACAGATAATAAGAATCTTTCTGCTCAAGATTTGCAAGCTGGTACCTATTTGGCAAATGACTATAAAGAGATTATTACATCAAATGATGTATTATCAGAAGTTATTAAAGATGAAAAATTGAATTTGAGTGAGGCAGAACTGTCTAAAATGGTTTCAGTTAATATTCCTACTGATACTCGTCTTATTTCAATTTCTGTTAATGCTAAAACTGGTCAAGATGCGCAAACACTTGCCAATAAGGTTCGTGAAGTTGCTTCAAAAAAAATCAAGAAGGTGACAAAAGTTGAAGATGTCACAACGCTCGAAGAAGCTAAATTGCCAGAGTCACCATCTTCACCAAATATCAAACTTAATGTGCTTCTTGGGGCAGTGCTTGGAGGATTCCTTGCAGTGGTTGGTGTATTGGTACGTGAAATCCTAGATGATCGTGTTCGCCGTCCAGAAGATGTGGAAGATGCCCTTGGAATGACACTTCTTGGAATTGTCCCTGATACAGATAAAATTTAAGGAGAAGAAATGCCTTTATTAAAGTTAGTTAAATCAAAAGTAGACTTTGCTAAAAAGACGGAAGAGTATTATAACGCTATTCGCACAAATATTCAATTTTCTGGTGCTCAGATGAAAGTGATTGCGATTAGCTCTGTTGAAGCTGGTGAAGGAAAATCAACGATATCTGTTAACTTGGCGATTTCATTTGCTAGTGTTGGGCTCCGAACACTTCTGATTGATGCGGAAACGCGTAATTCTGTTTTGTCAGGTACATTTAAATCAAATGAGCCTTATAAAGGTCTTTCAAATTTCCTTTCAGGAAATGCCGATCTAAATGAAACGATTTGCCAAACTGATATTTCTGGTTTAGATGTTATTGCATCTGGTCCTGTTCCACCTAATCCAACAAGTCTTTTGCAAAATGATAATTTTAGACATTTGATGGAAGTTGCTCGTAGTTGTTATGATTATGTCATCATCGATACACCACCAGTTGGTCTGGTTATTGATGCAGTTATTATTGCCCATCAGGCTGATGCCAGTCTTTTGGTTACAGAAGCTGGGAAAATTAAACGTCGTTTCGTAACTAAGGCCGTTGAACAATTGGTAGAAAGTGGTTCTCAGTTCTTAGGGGTCGTCCTTAATAAAGTTGACATGACAGTTGATAAATATGTATTTTATGGTTCTTACGGATCATATGGCGAGTATGGAAAAAAATCTGACCAAAAAGAAGGTCATTCAAGAGCACATCGTCGTAGAAAAGTCGGTTGGAATTAACGCGTTAGTGTGTTTTAAGATGTCGTTGGGAACGACAAGTGGAGGGAATGAGATGTCACAAGCTAAAGAGGAAATTTCAGATGTTATGACTTATTCAGAGCTAACAAGTCATAAGCCCAAAATTATTTATAGCTTGATTAAGCGGATTGGTGATATTTTGGTTAGTTCTATTGGTTTAATTATTTTGATACCGCTATTTTTGATAGTTGCTTTGATCATGAAATGCTCTGAACCAACAGCACCTATATTTTTCTCACATATTAGAAATGGTAAAAATGGCAAAAAGTTCAAAATGTATAAATTTAGAACCATGTGTCAGGACGCAGAATCGATTTTGATGAAAGATACGGAACTTTTTGCAAAATTTAAGGCAAATGGTTATAAACTTGAAACGCATGAAGATCCTAGAATTACAAAAATCGGTGGCATATTAAGGAAAACAAGTATTGATGAATTGCCACAACTGATTAATGTTTTTTTAGGACAAATGTCATTAGTGGGTCCACGTCCACTACCAGATAGAGAAATCATTGAATACGGTGATAACCAAGAAAAATTTTTAAGCGTTAAACCAGGCATGACAGGATGGTGGCAAGTTTCAGGGAGAAGTACTATTGGGTATCCTGAGCGGTGTCATCTTGAGCTTTATTATGTAGAAAAGTGTTGTTTTACTTTCGATGTTCTTATATTACTTAAGACAATTGGGATTGTTTTGAAGAGAGTTGGAGCGCGTTAGTACTGATGAAACAAAAATTATTATTGATAATAGAAGCGATGAGTGGTGGAGCCGGTCGTCATGTACAAGACTTGATTAGTCATCTACCTCAAGAAAAATTTGATATTTATGTGATTTATTCAAATCATAGAACAAATCCTGTTTTTTGGAAAAAATAGTAACGATGAATGAGCAAGTAACTTTTATTTTATGTGATTTTCTCGTAAGAGAAATTAAACCGAAATATGATTTGCTTGCTTATCAATTTATTTCTAAAAAGATTAAAGAAATCAAACCAGATATTGTACATTGTCACAGTTCAAAAGCTGGTGTTATTGGTCGTTTAGCTGCCAAAAGACGAGGTGTTAAAAAAATATTTTATACGCCACATGCTTATTCGTTTTTGGCACCTGAATTTAGTGGGAAGAAAAAGTTTCTATTTGTTCAAATTGAAAAGTTTTTAAGCCGATTTGCGACAACTAAGATATTTTGTGTGTCAATAGCGGAAATGCAAGCTGCTCTTGAAGTAAATCTAGATAAAACCGATAAGTTTCAGGTAATTTATAATGGTTTGCCAGAAATTGATTTACCAAGCAAAGAAACGATTCGGGCGCAATTAGGACTGGAAAAGGCAGCAGTTGTTATAGGCAATAATGCAAAAATGTCGGAACAGAAAAATCCTATGTTTTTTATGGAAATTGCCCGAAAAATGATTAGACAAAACGCAAATTGGCATTTTGTGTGGGTAGGTGATGGTCAGCTGATGCCACTTTTTCAATCATTTATTAAGCAAAATGGACTAGAGGGAAATATCCATTTGCTTGGCGAGCGTCCTGATAGTGAAATAGTTGTGACAGCCTATGACATCTTCTTGACGACTTCCCAATATGAAGGTTTACCTTATGCACCAATTGAAGCGATGCGAGCTGGTGTCCCGATTCTTGCGACAAAAGTTGTTGGCAATAGTGAGCTTGTGATAGAGGGCAAAAATGGTTATTTGATTGACTTAGAGTGGTCAAAATCTGTCGAAGAAAAATTATATAAGGCAGCGAAAATGGATGCACAAATGATTAAAGCAGATTTTAGGCAAAGGTTTGCGATTGATCAGATATTAAAGCAAATTGAAACAATTTATTTAGCTTGAATGAAGAATGAGGAGGCATAAATGCTGATTTTGAAATTAAAATTTCATCTTAATTGGTACACAAACGAAAACCATTATTACACGTGAGTATTCGAAGACCTGGAAACGAGGCGATGAGCCGTATTATCCAGTGAACAATGATCGTAACAACAAACTCTATACTGCCTATAAGCGTCTTGCCGAGCAACAAGAGAATGTCATTTTCGGTGGACGTCTAGGTCACTACCGTTACTACGATATGCACCAGGTAATTGGAGCTGCCTTGCAGTGTGTCAGAAATGAAGTGAAGTAAATCTTGATGAAGTTGAATAACTTTAAGTAATTTTATACTTAATCCAATTGATGAAAATATTTTTGTATCGATTTATCTTCTGTAAGAAGAGTCCTAATCGTTTAAAAAATGTACAATTGAGTTTTTATATTTTTAAATAAAGTTACTTTTAAGTCGTGTTATAGAATATACATGAATAGGTGTATTAGAAAATTTATTAATCTAATCCTCGAAAATAACTGACTGTAAGGAATCAAGTTGTGGAGTGTAAGTTGTCAAATGGAGAGGAAAATAATATGAAAAAAATTTCAATTTTACACTTTTCCCAAGTATCAGGCGGGGGAGTTGAAAAGTACATAAAATTATTTTTAAAGTATTCTGATGTGACAAAATTTAATAATTATTTAGTTGCACCTAATCTTGAAAATTATGACGAATTTAATGGATATTTAAAGATGTCTGTCAATTTTAATATGGAACAAACTTTTTCTCCGCTAAAAATATTCAAAAATGTCTTTTTTATTCGTAGTGTACTCAAAAAAATAAACCCAGATATAGTATACCTACATAGTACATTTGCAGGTGTCGTAGGTCGTATTGCTTCAATAGGTTTGCCAACAAAAGTAGTATACAATCCTCACGGATGGTCCTTCAAAATGGACAACAGCTATTTGAAAAAGCTTATTTTTAAATTAATCGAATTTTCTTTATCTTTTTTAACTGATAAGTTTATTTTAATTTCGGAATCTGAGTATATTTTGGCTAACCATATTTCATTTAATAAAAGCAAGTTTTCACTAATTAATAATGGTGTTGAAGTGATTACAGGGGATTCAAGAAATGAGATAGAAGAGATATTTCCAAATGAGGATTTTATAATTGGCATGGTTGGCAGACTAAGCCCACCCAAAGAGTTTTTCTTTTTTATTGATTTTGCAAAAAAAATATTACAAATTCGAAACGATACCAATTTTATTATCGTGGGTGATGGAGAGTTACGAAGTGAAATAGAAAGAATGATACTAGATAATGGGTTAGGAGATAAAATCTATATTACTGGGTGGGTTGATAATCCGAGAAACTATATAGAGAAGTTTGATCAAGCTATTCTGTTTTCTAGATGGGAGGGTCTTAGCCTAACGATTGCGGAATATATGTCTCAGAAGAAAACAATTTTAGCAACAAATATTGGTGGCATTAATGATTTAATCACTGATGGTGAAACAGGAATGCTGATTGAAGTTGGAGACTTGAATTCAGCAGTATCTAAATCTTTCGAGCTAAGAAATAATAAAGAGGTTTCGAATCAATTAGCGAATAACGCTTATAATAAAGTTGTTGAACAGTTTTCGATTGAAAAACAGATGGCTGAGATAGAAAGTTTATTTATAGAGATGTGTAACAATGAGAAATAGAGACTTAAAGAAAATACAGGTTATTTGATTGACTTAGAGTGGTCAAAATCTGTCGAAGAAAAATTATATAAGGCAGCGAAAATGGATGCACAAATGATTAAAGCAGATTTTAGGCAAAGGTTTGCGATTGATCAGATGTTAAAGCAAATTAAAACAATTTATTTAGCTTGAATGAAGAAAGAGGAGGCATAAATGCTGATTTTGAAATTAAAATTTCATCTTAAATCGTTATTCCTTAAATGGATTTATCGATTACTTTATCTAAAAAAGTTTCAGTTTGGTGCACGCTTGACGTTTCGAGATGGGTTTCATTTGTTAATTGAAAAATCTGGGAAAGTTATCATCGGGAATCATGTTTTTTTTAATAACTTTTGTTCAATTAATGCCATGTTATCAGTAACGATTGGTGATGACTGTATTTTTGGTGAAAACGTTAAAATTTATGATCACAATCATTGTTATCAAAATAAAAGTCAACCTATTTCAAAACAAGGTTTTTCAACTGCTGCTATCCAGATTGGTCGTAACTGTTGGATAGGTAGTCAAGTGACGATTTTAAAAGGTGTAACCATAGGTGATAATAGTATCATTGGTGCTGGTGTGGTAGTTTATCAAGATGTGCCAGAAAATTCGATTGTTTTATCTAATGGAGAAATTAGAAAGCGTGGCTAATTAAAATGTATCTTAAAAGTCTAATCTCTATTGTTATTCCAGTATATAATGTAGAGAAATATTTAGAAAAATGTTTGCAATCTGTTCAAAATCAGACTTACAATAATTTTGAAGTGATTTTAGTGAATGATGGCTCAACCGATTCATCACTTTCAATATGCGAAAAATTTGTTAATCAGGATAAAAGATTTTCTGTTTTTTCTAAAGAAAATGGTGGTATGTCATCTGCACGAAATTTTGGAATTAAAAAGGCTAAAGGATCGTTTATCACATTTGTAGATAGTGATGACTACATAGTAAAAGATTATCTTTCTCATTTGGTAGCTGGGATAAAAAGTGAGACCTCTATAGTTTGTTCAAAGTTTTTTCTTGTAGATGAAAAAGGAAGTTTATTGACTAAAAAAGAGGCACCTAAAAAGAAATCAGAAGTCGTTTCAATTGAGGAAAGTATTAAAATTCTTCTGTTGCAACAAAATGGCTATGATCTCGCTGTCTGGGGAAAATTATACCCCGTTTCTTTCTTTGAAACAATTTCTTTCCCAGAAGGAAAACTTTACGAAGATATGGGAACAACTTACAAATTACTAAAATTGGCAAGTGAAGTGGTCTTCTTGGATGCGTATGATTATGCCTACGTACAGCGACCTAATAGTATCATGAATAGTTCTTTTAATTTGAAAAAGTTGGATATAATAGAAATGGTTCATGAAATGGAAAACGATATATTAGCACAGTTTCCAAATTTAGCATTATATGTTAAGAATCGAGCATTTGCCGCGGAAGTGAAAATCTTTTTAGAGATTCCAAAAGAAAAAGAATTTGAGCAAGCGCAAAAGCAACTTTGGCATGATATCAAAAAGAATAGAAAAGCACCATTTATGACAAAAGGTGCTAGATTGAAGAATAGGCTCGGAGCTAGTCTGTCGTTTTTAGGTAAATCTTTATTTTTGACTATTGGGAAGCAGTTAGTAGATAGATAATGATATTGAAAGCGATACGATACAATCGTAAACTTCTTTTGGTGTTGACTAGGAGTTAGCTTGAAATTTGAATATAAAGGAAGCAACACATGGTAATTTATTTTTTACTTTTCCCGATGATCGCAATGATTTATTTAATGACATTGCTCTTACGGCAAAAAGCACAAATCCAAAAAACGATTTTTTGTGTTCTTACGTTTGGTACACTAGGCTTTATTTCAGCAAGTCGTGCATCAAGTGTTGGGACGGACGTTACTTTATACGAAAATATTTTTAAATCTATAAATTACGGGATAAGTGCTGAGAATAATTGGGGATACGTCATCTATAACAAGCTGATTGGTAGTGTATTTGGCTATACAGGACATGAAATCACGGCCGCTAATTCAGTTTTGATTACAATACTTATTGGTATTTTTATTTGGAAAGTAGCGGAACATTATTTTGTTGCGACGTTTTTATACATTAGCTTGTTTTATTATGCTACAAGTTTTAATATTTCAAGACAATTTATTGCCATGGGGCTTGTATTGGTAGCAATTTCTTTTGCTTTAGATAAAAAGGTTATGCCTTGGTTTATCTTGACAGTTTTGGCTACCTTATTTCATGCGACAGCAATCGTTGCTTTTCCTGTCTATTGGCTTACAAAAGTACATTGGGATGTGAAAAAGACATTAAGTATTTTTCCAATCACGATTTTTGCAAGTTTTATTTTTGATGCTATTTTAAACATTTTTGTACGTTTTTTCCCACATTATGAGATGTATATCACTGGAACACAATTTAATATTTCAGATCAGGGGCAGGGACGTGTGGTTTTGGTCAAAATATTTATCTTGCTCATTTTGTTTACTTTATTCTTGTTTTATAAAAAAAGCTATGCTTTGATTTCTGAATGTCATCAAAGTTTGATAGCTTTGACAACCGTTGGATTAAGTATCGGTATTGTATTTTATAATAATATTTTACTCAATAGAATAGAAATGTTTTATTCAATTTTAAGCATCGTATTTATTCCAATTGCTATAGATTACATTAGTTTGAAATTTAAACAAAAAGATGCTGTGCGACTAATGCTGACGATAGGTATTTTGTTAATTACACTTGTGCCTTACTATATACAGGTTAGCGGTAATTATTCAGGAATATTGCCTTATGTTATTCAACAATAAAAAATAAAGTTTAGAGAGGAAATAATGGAGGATAGAAAGAAACAAGCAATTTTGATACTATCCCACAGAAATACTCTCGCTCTAAAATCAACAATAGAGCTTTTGGATTCTCAATACTTTGATTTCTTTCTTCATATAGATAAAAAAAGTAGAATTCAAGATTTTTTTTATTTAAAAAAAATTACAAAATTCTCCACTATTCATTTTTCAGAAAGAAAAAATGTACATTGGGGAGGTTTTTCTATGGTAGAAGCAATGTTTGCGCTATTAGAATGTGCACGTGATACAGGAGAATATTCTTATTTTCATTTTTTATCTGGAGATGATATGCCAATCAAAGATAATGAAATAGTATTTAATTTTTTTGAAAATAGTTATCCTAAAAATTTTATTGATATTCTAGATTTTGAAAATGTCAATAAAAATTCATATTTCTACGAACCCCCTGAGATGATAGAGGAGAGAGTGAAGTACTACTATCCTCATATGGATATTCTAAACAGAAAAGGAACAAATTTCATAGGGAAAAAACTAATTTATCTACAAAAATTGTTGAAAGTTAATCGCTTGAAAAATAGAGAGATAGAAATTTTCAAGGGTCATCAATGGTGTAGTTTGACAAATCAATTTGTAGATATTTTATTGGATAAAGAGGAAAGAAGAGTAGGTAAGTCTTATTTTTCATCTAGTTTAATACCAGATGAATGTTATTTTCAAACGTTTGCTATGATAAAAAAAGTTGAAATTTATCAACAGAAAAATATGTCAGCACGCTTAATTGATTGGACAAGAGGGAAACCATATATTTGGCGACAGGATGATTTTTTTGAAATTATGAATGATAAAGATTCAATGTTTTCTAGGAAGTTTGATGAAAATGTAGATCGTAAAATAATTGAAGAAATTTATATAAAAATAAGAGGAAGAAGTACTGATGAAGCAAATAAAATCAAAGATAAGAGATTTACAAAATAATTTTACCTATGTTTTTGGAAAGAAAACTTTTCTTGGAAGGGGAGAAGCGATTATCATAGATGAACCTGAGCATGGAAATTTGGGAGATCAAGCAATTGCTTTTGCAGAAAATCAATTTTTAGTAAATCATGTATCAGTACGAGATGTAGAACATCTTATAGAAAGCAAAACTATTTCAGAAATAAAATCTATAAAAAAAAATATTGGAAAAAAAGAATTAGTTTTTTTTCATGGGGGAGGAAATTTCGGGACACTTTATCTAAAGTATGAGCGCATTAGAAGATTGGCAGTATCAAAGCTTCCCTTTAATAAAATGATTCTATTTCCTCAGTCAATTTCATTTGAAGATAGTAGGTTTGGTCAGAAGCAGCTGAATAAAAGTAAAAAAATATACAGTCAAAATACAAATTTTATTTTGACTGCAAGAGAACCAAAATCTTATGGTTTAATGAAGAAATGTTTTCCATATAACAAAGTAATCTTGACACCGGATATCGTGCTCTCATTTAAATTTGAAGTCACCATTTCTGATACGCATATTGGGAAAGAAAAGGATAGTGTTATAACTTATGAAAATCGTCAACACTATCTTGAGATAAAGTGGGATGAAATTGCGCAGCATGAGGTCGCCTTAACTGATAGATTACATGGTATGATTTTTTCATATATCACAGGCACACCATGTGTTGTTTTGGCTAATAATAATCATAAAATTGAAGGAACATACAAACATTGGTTGAATGAAGTCAACTATATTCGTTTTATTGAAAATCCGACTGTTGAAAATATTTTAGATGCAATCAATGACTTAAAGCAAATCGAACCTCACTATATTGATTTATCTGATAAATTTCAACCACTAATTGATGCGATAAAAGGGTAAAGGTTTAATGAATAAATATAAAAAACTACTATCCAACTCTCTTGTTTTCACGATAGGAAACTTAGGCAGCAAACTGTTAGTCTTTTTACTCGTACCGCTCTACACCTATGCGATGACACCGCAAGAGTATGGTATGGCAGACTTATATCAAACAACAGCAAATCTACTTTTGCCATTAATTACAATGAATGTATTTGATGCAACTTTACGTTTTGCTATGGAAAAGTCAATGACAAAAGAGAGTGTGTTAACAAATTCTCTTGTGGTTTGGTGTTTTAGCGCGGTGTTCACTTGTTTGGGCGCTTGTATTATCTATGCGTTGAACTTGAGTAATAAATGGTATTTAGCTTTACTTTTAACCTTCAACTTATTTCAAGGTGGACAAAGTATATTAAGCCAGTATGCTAGAGGTATAGGAAAGTCGAAAATATTTGCAGCTGGCGGAGTTATTTTAACCTTTTTGACAGGCGCTTTAAATATTCTTTTTTTGGTATATTTACCGCTTGGGATTACGGGCTATTTAATGTCCCTGGTTTTAGCGAATGTAGGTACGATTCTATTTTTTGCTGGCACACTTTCCATTTGGAAGGAAATTAGTTTTAAAATAATTGATAAAAAACTGATTTGGCAAATGCTCTATTATGCCTTACCTTTGATTCCTAGTTCCATCCTGTGGTGGTTACTGAATGCTTCTAGTCGCTATTTCGTTTTATTCTTTTTAGGAGCAGGTGCTAATGGTCTTTTGGCGGTCGCTACCAAAATTCCAAGTATTATTTCCATTTTTAATACGATTTTTACACAGGCGTGGCAAATTTCAGCCATAGAAGAATATGATTCTCATCAAAAATCAAAATATTATTCGGATGTTTTTCACTACTTAGCAACTTTTCTATTGTTAGGGACATCAGCTTTTATGATTGTGCTTAAACCAATTGTCGAAAAAGTCGTTTCAAGTGACTATGCAAGTTCATGGCAATATGTTCCTTTCTTTATGTTGTCGATGCTATTTTCCTCGTTTTCTGATTTTTTTGGGACTAATTATATTGCGGCTAAACAAACAAAAGGCGTATTTATGACATCTATCTATGGTACCATTGTTTGTGTCTTACTCCAAGTGGTGCTGCTACCCATCATCGGCTTGGATGGCGCAGGTTTATCAGCCATGCTTGGATTTTTAACAACGTTTTTATTGCGTGTCAAAGATACGCAAAAATTTGTGGTGATTCAGATTAAGTGGCGGATTTTTATCAGTAATTTATTGATCGTTTTGGCACAAATTTTATGTTTGTTTTATCTACCGAGTGAATTTTTGTATTTTGGTCTTGCCCTATTATTTTGTGGCATGTTAGTGGTTAATCAGCGTACAATTTTATACA
>OLRQ01001008.1_pt1 | contig 24785 bp, 19 predicted proteins | sample 1671971 | NCBI WGS metagenome assembly OLRQ01 (sample SAMEA3136631, study PRJEB25190) | human gut metagenome | biome: human gut; feature: human-associated habitat; material: faeces | place: Austria | collected 2013
CAGAACAGTCGGATATTACTGTTGCACAGGCATATCTTCAAATTGTGTTGGCACGCTGCATAGGAAAATTAAATTTGGTAGAAAAGAGCAGTGTGGGGAGCAACGATCTTATTTACCAGACAGTTTCCTATATATCAGCAAATTTCAAGAAGAAGTTTTCGTTGGAAGAGATGGCAAAAGACCTGGGCGTGAGCAAATATGTTTTATCCAGACTCTTTTCCAAGACATTCCATAGAAACTTTAATCAATATCTTAACGATGCAAGGCTGAACTATGCATGCCATCGTTTGGAAAATACGAGTGATTCTATTACAAACATTTGTCTGGATAGTGGATTTGAAAGTCAGAGAACATTTAACCGAGTATTTAAAGAAAGATATAAAATATCACCAAGTGATTATCGAAGTACTTGTGTGAAAGAGATGTTGTCATAAAAGGTTCTGTTGATCGAAATATTTACTTTGATTTTACAGTGCTATGTATTTGATTTCATGTGTGGATGATATAATATAAAAGTATTTGTAGAAAAAAGAGTTTTATTCTATTATGAAAAGAGTAAGGTGTATTCTAAAGAAACAAGAAAGGCAGGGCGCACATGAACATGATAAAATCCATAATCGATTTTAATGAAAAAAAAGGATTCATCTGTGATATGGATGGTGTGATCTATCATGGCAATCAGATATTGCCAGGTGTTCCAGAATTCATCCAGTGGTTGCATGATGAAAAGAAAGAATATTTATTTTTGACAAATAATAGTGGATATACACCACGGGAATTAAATCAGAAACTGGCAAGGATGGGACTTGATGTGCCAGAAGAACATTTTTACACCAGCGCATTGGCAACAGCCGCTTTTTTAAAGGAACAGGCGGCAGGCTGTTCAGCATTTGTGATAGGAGAAGCAGGTCTCTTAAATGCACTTTATGATGTAGGTATCACAATGAATGATGTAAATCCGGATTATGTTGTTGTGGGAGAGGGACGCTCCTATTCATTGGATACATTAACAAAAGCAACGAATTTAGTTCTGAAAGGTGCAAAGCTGATCGGAGCAAACTCAGATGTTTCCGGACCGATTGAGAACGGCATTGCTCCTGCTTGTCGTGCATTGATCGCACCTATAGAAATGGCAACAGGTACACAGGCATATTTCTGTGGGAAACCGAATCCACTGATGATGAGAACAGGATTGAATATGCTTGGATGTCATTCAGCAGAAGCTGTAATGGTTGGGGATCGTATGGATACAGATGTGATTTCAGGTATGGAAAGTGGTATGTCTACTGTATTGGTTCTCTCTGGATGTTCAACGAAGGATACACTCAAAACTTATGCTTATCTTCCGACAATGGTATTGAATGGAGTGGGAGATATCGCCAGTATGGCAAAAGCAAAAGAGGAATAGTGTGATTAGGCAAATACCAGGAGGTAAAGTATATGATGAAACTTGATAATTTTGTAGGAATGATGACAGGCCATTTTGATAATAAGGATCAATTTAATAAGATGCAGGCAGAAGGGAAAACATATCCATATGCGGAACATGTAAATACAATCTGTAATGACAAAATAAATAACCTTCCTGAAGATTTCAAAGGAAAATTTGTTGTTGAAGAGAGTTATTATGAAATTAATGGAAAACGTCATGCATCTCCACATCTTTTCCTTATCACGGAAATAGAACAGGGAATTTTACTTTCTTCTTATGAAATTCCAAAAGGAGAAGATAAAAATACATTTTCATATGATTCTATGAAGAATGTTGATTACTCTAAACTAGAAAAATCTGAAAAATTTAATCCGGCACTTTATCATGAAAAGGACGGAATCTGGGAGGGAGGCAGCACAAGCCAGTTCTCTCCGGTAATGACATTCAAACTTTGGGAAAAGTTTTCCAACAATTTTCTGGAAGTATCGGAAAGCATGGAAGTTAATGGAAAGAGAACTTTTGGATATGATGAACCAATAATTTATAAGCGTGTATAATCAAAGGTCTGCATATTGGGATGAACTTCAGTTTGTAGAGGACTCGATGAATTTGCGTAATATTGGGCGTTACATGAATGTTAATTTAAGAAAATAATATGGTAAGCAAAAGCGGGATAACTTTTCAAATATAAAAATAAGCGATATTATAAAAATTCTTTTTCAATTAAAAATAAGAAATAATTATCTGCCGTACGACGGCAAAAGAAAAAAGCCGTCGTACAGCAGTCATTTGACACGCCCGTATAAAACGGCGGCTTTGACTTTTCAAAGTCGCTGTTTCTTTGCGTTTACGCAAACTTATCATATTGAGTGAAGTATCGAAAGTGATTGAAATAGACTTAATCCTGGAGGAATATTTCAACGCAGCATGATAACAAATAAGAATCGAACGTTTGTACTTTTTTCTTGCGTTAATCTATATACTTTCAAAAATTTATTTGATATAATAGGGACTGTTACAAGAACAAACAGTAAAAATATGACAGGACCGGAGGTTAGTATTTTCAGGTATTTCCGAGTGCTGTTTTATCCGCAAATATTAGTTTTGTGACTTTTATTCGTAACGAGGTGAGAAACACATCTATTCACTATAAAAATGAGCTTTTCGTTACGAATCTGGATACGAATTTTTGGCTGATAATGATCATAGTAAAAGTCACAAATGGAGGGATTTACCATGAATGAGTTCAAATTAAAAGCCCCATACAAGCCGACCGGCGATCAGCCCCAGGCCATCGAGAAATTGGTCGAGGGATTTAAAGAAGGCAACCAGTTCGAGACTTTGCTTGGTGTTACTGGCTCCGGTAAGACTTTCACAATGGCGAATGTCATTGCCCAGTTAAATAAACCAACTCTGGTACTTGCCCACAATAAAACACTGGCGGCCCAGCTTTACGGCGAGATGAAAGAATTTTTTCCTGAGAACGCAGTGGAATATTTTGTTTCCTACTACGACTACTACCAGCCGGAGGCTTACGTTCCTTCCACAGACACCTACATCGCTAAGGACGCATCCACTAACGATGAGATCGATAAGCTCCGTCTTTCCGCCACAGCAGCCTTATGTGAGCGCAAGGATGTGATCGTGGTTTCGTCGGTATCCTGTATCTATGGCTTAGGTGCGCCGCAGGAATTTTTTGATATGATGATCTCACTTCGGCCGGGGATGGAGAAGGATCGTGACGAGGTTATCAAACAGCTGATCGATATCCAGTACACAAGAAATGAGATGGATTTTCACCGTGGAACCTTTCGTGTCCGGGGTGATGTGCTGGAGATTTTTCCGGCGAATTCTACAGACCGGGCAGTGCGGGTGGAGTTTTTCGGAGATGAGATCGAGCGTATCACAGATATCGATGTGCTTACCGGAGAGATCAAAAGTGTGGAAAGTCATGCAGCGATTTTCCCTGCATCTCATTACGTTGTGCCTCAGGAGCAGATCCGTCGTGCAGCAGATGCCATTTTGGAAGAGATGAAGCAGCAGGTGGAATACTTTAAAAGTGAGGATAAGCTGATCGAGGCTCAGAGAATTGCGGAGCGTACCAACTTTGATGTGGAAATGATGAAGGAAACGGGATTCTGCTCCGGGATCGAGAACTACTCCAGGCACCTGACAGGGCTTGCACCGGGGCAGCCACCGTATACACTGATGGATTACTTCGGAGATGATTTTTTACTTATTATAGATGAGTCCCATAAAACAGTTCCCCAGGTTGGCGGTATGTATGCCGGTGATCAGAGCCGTAAACAGACACTGGTGGATTACGGCTTCCGACTTCCGTCTGCCAAGGATAACCGTCCATTGAGCTTTGATGAATTCGAGAACAAGCTTGACCAGGTAATGTTTGTATCTGCGACACCGGGAGAATATGAATATGACCATGAGCTTCTCCGCGCAGAACAGATCATCCGTCCTACAGGGCTTCTTGATCCGAAGGTGGAGGTGCGTCCGATCGAAGGACAGATCGATGATCTTGTAGCAGAAGTAAATAAGGAAATTGAAAAGAAAAATAAAGTCCTGATCACGACCCTGACCAAACGTATGGCAGAGGACCTTACCGATTATATGAAGGATCTGGGAATCCGTGTCCGATACCTTCATTCAGACATTGACACTCTGGAACGTGCGGAAATCATCCGCGATATGCGCCTGGATGTGTTTGATGTGCTAGTCGGGATCAACCTTCTGCGAGAAGGACTGGATATTCCGGAGATCACGCTGGTAGCGATCCTGGATGCAGATAAGGAAGGCTTCCTTCGTTCGGAAACATCCCTGGTACAGACTATCGGCCGTGCTGCCCGGAACAGCGAAGGCCATGTGATCATGTATGCAGATAATATGACAGAATCCATGGAAAAAGCAATCTCGGAGACAGAAAGAAGGAGAGCGATACAGGAGGCTTACAACAGGAAGCATGGCATCACTCCAACCACGATCAAGAAGGCGGTCCGTGATCTGATCGCTGTTTCGAAGAAGGTGGCAGAGACAGAAGTGAAGCTTAAAAAGGATCCGGAATCCATGAATCGAAAAGAACTGACGAAGGTGATCGCTCAGGTAGAGAAGCAGATGCGTGCTGCGGCAGCAGACCTGAATTTCGAGCAGGCAGCTGAGCTGAGAGACAAGATGCTCGAATTAAAAAAGAATCTGGAAGAATTAACGGAATAGGCTGCAAAGCAGCTGACAGTACAACCCCCCTGGCTGTAATAGCCAGGGGGGTTGTCGGGTATGCTCGATTTGTTTTTGGGAAAAGCTTATTTTGTAGTTGAAAAGCCCAGGGAGCGCAGGGTGATGCCGGAGCCCTTGAGAAGATCAGTCCAATATGGAACAGCCATATCCAGAGTGTCGTTGGCAAGCTCGGAAGCATCTTTTTGTGTCAGGATTTCATAAGGATCTGTAAGCTTCTGGAAGTGGAAGGATAAATTAGAGGATTCATTCCTGATGGCGGAAAGCGGAGCGGAGCTGCTCATAGTGGCGATCAGTGTACCGGATTCATCATCAGGAAGTATGCTCATGTAAAAATAAAAGTTTAAAGAAGCCGCAGTAGAATTCATCGGGAAAGTCAAAGTAATATCACTTTTTAAATCATCATGGCTGGAAAACCGGAAATAGAATTTAAAACTGTTGTTTTTTGGAATGTATGTGATACTTCGATATTCATCTACGGAAACCTGCATAGAAGAAGATGACGAACCCAAACCGCCTAAATCCATATCGATTTTTTTTGATTCATCGTGTGTGTTAAGCTCAATTTTTACGCTTCCATCACTGGCCTTTTTGCCTTTGCTCAGTATGTGGCTTTTTAATTTTATGCCGGGCTTCGGAGCTACGGTAGGGGTTGGTTTTGCCGGAGCAGCAGTAGGGGTTGGTTTTGCCGGAGCAGCAGTAGGGGTTGGTTTTGCCGGAGCAGCGGTGGGAGCTGGCTTTGCCGGAGCAGCTTTTTTCTGTATCTTGACCTTGCAGACAAAGCGTATTCCGTTTACCTGAGCAGTAATTGTAGCATTTCCTGCAGATTTTGCAAAAAGCTTGCCTGTTTTGTTTACAGTGACGATTTTGGAATTGCTGCTCTTCCAGGTAATCTTCTGATTGGTACCACTAAGCTTCAGCTGGTATGTCTGACCGGTTTTCAGAGTTACTGAGGTTTTGTTCAGCTTCGGGGCCTGTACAGTGACTTTGCAGGTGTATTTCCTTTTGGAAACGGTTCCTGTAATGGTGGCAGAGCCTTTAGCCTTTGCCTGAAGCTTGCCTGCTTTGTTTACAGCGACGATCTTGGAATTGCTGCTCTTCCAGGTGATTTTCTGCCCTTTTTTGAGACCGGTGATCTTCAGTGTTCTGCTCTGCCCCTTGATCATGGTAAGCTTGGAAGAACTGATCCTGGGAGCGGCCTCTGTAACACAGACTGTGCCAGGCAGAATTGCCGATTCTGCCGGAAGAATGGCCAGTACAAAGACTGTTATCAGAGATATCAGGATTTTTTTCCATTTTTTCATAGCGATCCCTCCTTCGAAAAAATATGATGGTTCTCTTTATTGATTGATTATAAGTAAAATTCCGGAGAAGGGCACTGGCATTTGTGCCAGTAACTTTGTTATAAAGAAGAGAAGAAGTTATGTATGCTGTTCCCGATAGGCGGAAGGTGTGATCCCCATTTTCTTTTTGAAGCTGGTGCTGAAATAATATTGATTGGCATAACCACATTTCAGGCTGATCTCCTTCAGACTCATAGTAGTCGTAGTCAGGTAACGGGCGGCTGCGGAAATTCGCTGAGATGTGATAAAGTCACTGAGACTGATTCCCTGATTTTTTTTGAAAAGAGCACTTAAATAAGCAGGGCTTACATTGGCAGAGGCAGCAATATCATTGAGGCAGAGCGTATTGTCAGTGTAGTGTTCGTTGATATAGGAAATCACCAGTTCGCAGAGCTTCTGGTGATAATCATTCATGGAGGAATCAAGCTTCCGGCATAAAAGATGGCATAGATCCTTCAGCCATTGACATAGCTCTTCCGTATTATGAAACTCATTTATGTGGTTGTAAACATACAAAATTTTAGCTTCCAGGTCATGAGTATCCAGATTTAATTCATAGAAAAATTTCAGAATTCGGCCGAGAAGAGAATAGATCTGTATGAAAGCGAAATTCTTTGTGCGAAATTTCTGAGTAAGCCAGTCGGAAAAATTCTGAAACCAGATATCTATGGCCGAGGTATCCTTTTTACAGAGAAGCCGGATCAGTTCATCTTCCTTTGTGTCTGAAAAATCTGCAACAGACAGATCGGAACCCAGAGCGTCTCTTCCGTCAAAGATATTCTGATGCGGGAAAAAGAATCTGTATTCCAGTGCATGTACGGCGCTTTTATAAGAATGGTTCAGGTTCCAAAAATCCTGGACAATTGTTCCAATACCTGCGTTGAGAGAAAGTCCCAGTGGCTGGCAGGCATCTGCGATTGAGGAAATAAGTCCGCTGGTAAGCTGGCGGAAGCTGTTGGACTGACAGCCGCTGTGTCCCAGAATGCACAGATAGCCATCCATATCCGGGAGAAGATACACAAAATCAAGAGAAGCGGTTTCCTCAGTTATCAGATCCTGAAGGTTGAAAAGCTCCATCTGAAACTTTTCAATCCCGTAAACAGCTTTTAGATCCGGAGCATTTTCAAGCTCCAGAATAACAACTGTATAAAAATCATAATTCAGCTCCAGGTTCAGATACTTAAGATAAGGCTTCAGTCGGTAGGCTGCTTCAGAAGACGGAAGGTGTGTGATCTCGCGGAAAAATTTTTCCGTAAGAAGAGGCCTGCTTTGTTTCAGAAGCTGGAGATTTTTCTGTTCCTTTTCCATCAGTGCAAAAGCGTTTTTTACCTTCTGGATAAGATAGGCATAATCCAGAGGCTTTTCGATATAATCCAGAGCACCGAGGAGCAGAGCGCGTCTTGCATATTCAAATTTATCATAGGCACTGATCAGGATGATCTTCACCATAGGATTGATCTCAAGAGCTTGACGGCTCATGGAAATGCCGTCAAGATCAGGCATTTCAATGTCAGAAATGATCAGATCTGCCGGTTCTTTTTTCATGGCTTCGATAGCAGAGGTTCCATTGTAGCAGACATGGATGATCTCTGCATTCAGTGTTTCCCAGTCTATGTTTTTTTCGATACCTTCTGCAGATAAGTAATTATCATCTACGATCATTATTTTTTTCATCGATATCTTCCTCCATCTGTTCGAATTCAATGGTGACGTATGTGCCGTTTCCGGGGTTGCTGCGGATCCTTACGGAACCGTTTCCGTATAATGGGTTGGAAATACGGGAACTTACGTTGGAAATTCCAAAATGCTTCTCATAATCAATAACATTATGCTCAATAGCATGGCGCAGCTGTGCAAGGGTTTCGGAGTCCATGCCGGCACCGTTGTCCTCAATGGAGATCACAACCGTATCATCGCCATAAAGAACATGGATCGAAATGAAAACAGCTGGTGTGCCCGAAGAAATCCCGTGCAGAATGGAATTTTCGAGAAATGGCTGAAGTGTAAACTTGCAGATCAGGAAATTTTCGATTCCATCTTCTGCTTCGATCTCCCAGTCCAGATTATCTTTATGACAGAGCTTTTCCATTTCCAGATAAAGCCGGGCAATTTCCAATTCATCTTTAATAGGAATAAGTTCCTTTGATTTACGCAGGGTAAGACGGTAAAAGGCAGTCAGATTTGCAATCATCTGATCAGCAATGTCAAGCTTTCCAAGGGACTGGCAGGTACGGATCGATCCCAGGATATTGTAAAGAAAATGCGGATTGATCTGTGACTGGAGCAGCTGGTATTTCAGACGTTCTTCGTTTACGGAAAGATTTACAATGGACTTCAGGTTTCCGGCTATTGTGTGCTGCATATCTTCAAAGGTGATGCCCAGTCTGTCAATCTCATCATACCTGGAAGGATCATCCGGGTGGGGAACAGTAACGATAGATAGATGTTCCGGGTCATATCCCAGCTGAAAGGCTTCCATTGCATAGGAAAGTGCAGTGATCTTCCGGGTAAGATTTTCGGAAAACAGGATAACGATGATAACAGTAAGGAGCAAGAAAATAAGGACAGTGATCAGTAAGGCACGGATCAGGATGTGCGTGTTGCCCTGAATATAGCTTTCCGGGATTTCGGTAACATGGAGCCAGCCATTGCTTAAGGTGCAGCAGTTATAATATTTGTCGCCGCTGTGAAAAGAAGAATCTGCATTTCCTTTGAGTTTCTGAAACTGTGCTTTGGAAATTCCGGATAAATTCAGTGAGGATGTATTTTTTGCTGCAATCTCTCCGTGATCTGTGAGAATGTAGCTGTATATGCGGGAATCCAAAGCAGCAGGCTGCAGATAAGTGGTAAGCTCTGAGGTGTCCAGAGCAATGCCGTAGGCGTATTCCAGAATACCGGTGGCCTGATTTTTCAGTGCCCGGACGCAGAGGATCACATCGGCAGATGATTTTTTTGTGGACAGTATTTTAGGCAGAGGCATATTGGAAACCGGTATCCAGACAGAGGAAAAGCCTGAACCGGAAACAATATTTTTATCCAGACCATATGCAGAAAGCTCATCTGTGGAAAAGAAGTACAGGCTTTCTTTTGAACCGAGCTGATCGGGCTGCAGAAAAACATATATATGGAAGAAATCGAATGTGGATTTATACAGCGAAATATTGTTTTTTACAGTGGTGAATTTTTTCAGTGCATCTACCTTATTAGAGGAAGGCTGATTTAGGGAGTACATTTGAAACTGTATGGTATCTGCTACATTTTCAACCTGACCGAGGCGGTCGTTCAGCTGAGAGACCAGCTGCTTGTCAGTCATTACGGCAGAATCGATGATACGATCTCTGGCAATGTTATAGGAAATGTGATAGCTGATGAAGGTCAGGGAAATCAGAGGTACCATAGTTGCGATCAGAAATGCGAGCAGGAGCTTATAGCGAAATGAGGAAAAAATGGGTGGGATACATTTGTGGAATTTCATAGTACATATTCTCCTTTATGTCAAAAACAAATTAATGAAACCGAATTCAGCTGTGAAAAAAGCCGTTACAAATATAGATTATATAAAAGGATTATAAAAAATTAACAACAAAAATACAAGAGAACGAAAAATAATATAAATAAATCATAAAATATTGTATTTAGAATGAGGGGGCTCTCTGGTATCCTTAAACCATCAAAAACAGGTGTGGACAAACACGAAAATGTCCAGAAAGGAAGAAAGATATGAAGAAAAAAGTAATGAGTGCAGTTTTGGCAGCAGCGATGGTTGTGGGTATGGCAGGTAACGTGGTTACTGTTTCCGCAAAGGAAAAATATGATCTTACCTTATACAGCGTCAACACCACAGACCCGGATTTTGAGGACTGGCTTGCAAATGTGGAAGATGCCACGGGCCTGAACATTAATGTAATTGCGGCACCTACAGATACAGATACCCGTCAGCAGAAGATCACCACAATGCTTTCCACAGGAGATACTTCCGTGGATGTCATTGAGATCAACGATGAGATGAGCGCGGCATTTAAAAATTCCGGATGGCTGGAAGGACTGAACGATACAGTAATGACAGATGATATCGCTGATCAGTTTGCCCAGGGATATGTAAAGGATATGATCACAGATAAGGACGGAAACATCGTCGGTGTTCCAGGCTATACAGGATATCTTGCATTCTGGGTAAATCAGGAGATCATGGATGAGGTCGGAATCAAATCCATTGATACAAAAGAGGATTTCATGAAGTATATGAAGGCTGTTTCCAAGGACGGAAGATTCGGCTACGGCGGTTCCTGGGAGAAAACCTATGCATTTAACGAGCTTGCACAGTTTGTAAACATGTTCGGCGGCGATTATTTTGACTGGACCAAAGAGGAAAACAAGGAAGCAGTTCAGTTCCTTCACGATCTGGTTGCTAATAAAGAAACATCCATCGAACAGATTGCAGATAAATATGACCAGATGAATCCGAAGATCAATGACGGAAAATACGGATGCTGGTTCATGTGGGGCCTTGGAACAGATTATGCAAAGGCAGATATGCTTGGCGCAGATAAGATCCACATGGAAATGGTACCGGATTTCAGCGGCAAGGGAGAGCGTGCGATCTTTACAGATTCCTGGAGCTATGTTCTCAACAAAGCATCCAAGAATAAAGATGCAGCTGTGAAATTCCTCCAGTATATGGCTGATGAAGGCGGAATGGAAGCTTCCTATAAAGCATTTGACAGATATCCTGCAAGAAAGGATGTTGCAGAGAAGGTAGTTCCGGATTCTGACCCGGCAAAAGAAATGTACAGCAGATATGCAAATGAATGCAATGTACAGGGACGTCCGATGGTGGCACAGACAATGGAATTTATCAGCGATATGGGAACAATCTTCCAGTCCTGTATGAAAGACGAGATTACAGTTGATGAGTTCTGCAAGAAGGCTCAGGATGTGGTAGATATGTATAAGTAAAAGATATAAAAAAACAGCAATGTAAAGCAGAGGTAAAAGTCTGTTTTACATTGCTTGATGAACAGGGAGGAAAGTTCCATGACAATAAGTAAAAAAACTATGAAGTGGATACCGTGGCTTTTGATCCTGCCAGTTGTACTGATTCGAGGCTTTACAACAGTATATCCCATTCTGATGACTGTGAAAAACAGCTTCTTTAATATCAGTATCCTTGCAGGTATCAATGAATTTATAGGCTTCAAGAATTACCTGAAGGTATTTTCTGATCCTAAAGTGCTCACATCGATCAGCTTTACGGCAATATTTGTGGTTGTTTCCATGATCCTGCATGTGATCCTCGGAGTTATCCTGGCACTGATCCTGAATATGAAATTCAAAGGCCGCCGTTTTCTGAGGACCATCGTGCTGATCCCGTGGGCTATGCCTGCAGTAGTAGCCGGTATGGCTGCAAAATGGGCATTTAACAATGATTATGGTCTGATTAATGATTTTATCCGCTGGTTTGTACCGGGTTACCAGAACAGCTGGCTGATCAATACAGGTACTGCAAGAGCAGCGGTAATTGCAATGGACCTGTGGAAGGACCTTCCGTTCTTTGCAATCCTTGTACTTTCCGGACTTCAGTTTATTTCCGGCGATATCTATGAGGCAGCAAAGGTAGACGGTGCAAACGGGATCCAGAGCTTTTTCCGGATCACACTTCCGCTGATCGCAAAAAATGTCCTGACTTTATGTATTCCGTTCACACTCTGGAGACTGACAACCTTCGATCTGGTTTATTCCATGACATCTGGAGGCCCTGGAGAGGATACTGCGCTGATCGCATACAGAATCACAACAGAAGCATTTACAAATCTAAACGTAGGATATGCTTCGGCGCTGGCTATGCTGCTGTTTGTTGTAATGGCGATCTTCAGCTGGTTGAATATACGTGTTATGAATAAGTTTGACAGTTAGGGGGAATTATCGTGAAGAATACAGGAAAATATAATGTTTATCATGGAGTGGTAGCCGTTGGAAGATGGGTTCTGTTTGCAGTCGTGGCTTTTCTGATCCTGTTCCCGGTTTACTGGATCTTTATTTCTTCGATCACACCGGCAGGAGAACTGTTTAAAACACCGATCGATTATCTTCCGGATCATCCCACACTGGAAAGCTATAAATTTCTGATACAGAATGTAGGACTGCTTTCAAAGATCGGAAATACAGTTCTGATCGTAGGCCTTACACTTGTGATCAGTACCGTGCTGTGTGCAATGGCTGCCTATGGATTCTCAAGATTTACCTCAAAGGGAGTTTCTGTTGCATTTGCATTTGTGCTGGCTACCATGCTGATCCCTGAGGTTGTTACAGCCCGCCCGCTGTATGAGTTTATGCAGAAGGTAAAGCTGTATGATACATATCCGGGACTTATCCTTCTTTATATCAGTACCGTTATACCGTTTACGGTTCTGATCCTCAGAAACTTTGTCGGTGAGATCCCGATCTCACTGGAGGAGGCAGCTGCTATTGACGGCGCATCTTTTTCACAGAGACTGTTCACGATCGTTCTGCCGCTGATGAAGCCGGCGATCGCTACGGTTTGTATCATCAACTTTATTACCTGTCTGAATAACTTTTTCACACCGCTGTTTTATTCAAATGGTATTCAGGTACTTTCTGTTTCCATCGTACAGCTTCCGTTACGTGACAACATGTATGGAGTTCCGTGGGATCTGGTCAGTGCCATGGGATGGATCATCCTTCTTCCGATCATTATCTTTGTAGCTGTTTTTGAGAAACAGATCATGGATGGTATCATGGCAGGTGGAGTAAAAGCGTAAATATTTTTAATTTCCAAAAGAGAGGAGAAAACAGATATGTATCAGGCATTTACAGGCGGACTGGGAGGAATCGCACTTGCAAAGCATGGAAAAAGCCGTGCGATCAACGCGGAAAATCCTCATGGAGAAAAAGGTAGAGGCGGTATGGCTGCAAGTCATCTGGGACCGTCCAGAAAAGGAAGCCCGTGTCTCAGGGATATTGAGCCGGGAACTGTGGTAACTCTGGCAGAAATGGAAGGACCGGGACAGATCAATCATATCTGGATCACCGTTGATAACAAGACTACAGAGGCAGATTGCTTTGTACTGAGAGATCTTGTGATCCGTATGTACTGGGATGACGAGGAAACTCCTTCCGTGGAAAGTCCTCTGGGTGATTTCTTCTGCTGCGGATTCGGAAGAGAATGTTTTGTAAATTCTGTTCCGGTGGCTGTTGTTCCAAACAGGGGCTTTAACTGCTATTTCCCGATGCCGTTTAAGAAGAAAGCAAAGATCACACTGGAAAACCAGCATGCAAATAAAATCCCGGCTTTCTTTTATCAGGTAGATTACTGTCTCTATGATGAGCTTCCGGACGATATTGCTTATTTCCATGCGCAGTGGAGACGGGAACGGTTGACAGAAAAAACAAAAGATTATACAATTTTGGATGGAGTAAAAGGAAAAGGCCATTATATAGGAACCTACATGGCACTTACCACACTGGAACGTTACTGGTGGGGCGAGGGAGAAATGAAGTTTTATATTGACGGAGATGAGGAGTATCCGACCATCTGCGGAACAGGAACGGAAGATTACTTTGGAGGTTCCTGGAGCTTTGCCAAACAGGTGGATGGAAAAACCGTGGAACAGAATTATAACACACCATATCTGGGATATCCGTATTATTCTGCTCATGACGAACTGATCCACAATTTTTATCATAATGATGACTGCCCGCCAATGAGAGGCTTTTACAGATGGCATTTACAGGATCCAATCTGCTTTGAAGAGGATCTTCGCGTTACGATTCAGCAGATAGGCGTCGGATACCGTGGCCTGTTTGAACGACAGGATGATGTGGCAAGTGTAGCGTACTGGTATCAGACACTTCCTCATGCACCGTTCCAGCCGTTGATGTCAAAAGAGGATAGATGGCCCAGATAAAAAGGGTGGTAGAGATTGAAAAAACAGGTATTTTGCGGGGTATTTGCCCTGGCTCTGGCAGTGACAGGATGTGGAGTCCAGAAGAAGGAGGCTGCATCTGATATTGTGCCGGAGAACAGACAGGAACTGACGATCCTTCATGTGGATGCAGGCACAGAAGGCTTTGATTCTTTTATCAGCCAGGCGGAAAAAGATCTTGGAATAAAGATCCATATTGAAAAATGTCCGGCCAATGCGGACAATCGCCAGGCCAAAATAGCAACTCTTCTGACATCAGGAGATGATTCTGTTGATCTGATCACAGTAAATGATGAGATGATATCCGAATTTAAACATAAGGGATTTCTTCTTCCGTTGGAAGATACGGTTATGACAGAGGAGACAGCGGCGAATTTTCTGCAGGAATACCTGAAAGAAATATGCATGTCAGACGGACATATTTTTTCGGTACCGTTCAGGATGGATATCATGGCATTCTGGGTGAACCAGGAATTGCTGGATCAGGCTGGTCTGGACAGACTCTCCTGTCTCAGTGATCTTGAGATCCTTCAGAAAAAGCTTCAGAATACGGGAAAATATGCATATGGGGATGCATGGGAGATTTCTTACATATATAATAGTATCAGCGAGTATGTCGATTTTTTCGGAGGAGATTATACAGACTGGACGGATCCGAAAACAAGAGAAGCGGCAGAATATATGAAGCGAATGCTGGATACAGGGATGATATCAGAGGAGAATCTGATCGACCAGCATGACCAGCTGAATGAAAAATTTATAAACGGCCAGTATGGATGTATGTTTATGTATACCGGTGTGTTGAGTACTTTTCAGAATGCAGGCGTGTATGGAAAAGATAAGATCCATATGGCACCATTTCCGGAATTTGACGAGAAGGTGACCAATATCGCAACCTGGCAGTATGTACTGAATAAAAATTCTGATCATAAAGAAGCAGCTCTGAAGTTCCTTCAGTATGTGTCCGGATATGAGGCCAGTAAAAATTACGGACAGCTGACAAAAATGTGTCCGGCAAGACTGGATGTGATCGAGGATAAGAATTTTGATCTGGATGGCATTGAAATGATCCGGCAATATCTGAAAGATTATAAGCTGAAGGCAAGACCACTGTGTGCCGATTCCATAGAAGCTGTTTCGTCCATGGGAACGGAATTTCAGAAATATGTGCTGGGACAGAAAACAGAAGCGGAATTTTTTGCCGGGGCACAGAACTGCATAGACCAGTATTACAAAAAAGCATCGTACTGATGCTTTTTTTGTTTTGAAAAAATAAGAACTTTTTTTCAAAACATATTGACAAATATTTTACATGGTGATATCTTAAAGACTGTAGATGTTAGCACTCCACTAAAATGAGTGCTAACAGATATAAAAAAAGAATCAACATCCGTCAGGAAAGAATAAAAAGGAAAGGAGATGGATTCATGGAAGAGGTGTTGAATGAGCGCAAGCAAAAAATCTTAAAAGCAATCATCAAGACCTATATGGAAACCGGAGAACCGGTTGGTTCCAGGACCATTTCCAAGTATGCGGATCTCAATGTCAGTTCCGCAACGATCCGAAATGAAATGTCAGACCTGACAGATATGGGCTATATCGTCCAGCCTCATACCTCAGCAGGAAGGATTCCTTCAGATAAGGGCTACAGACTTTACGTCAATGAGTTGATGAAGGAGAAGGAAGCGGAGGTCGCAGAGCTGCGAGATCTGATCATTGAGAAGACAGATAAGATGGATAAGGTGCTTAAGAAGGTTGCGAAGGTTCTTGCTTCCAATACCAACTATGCTACCATGGTTTCCGTTCCGCAGTACAGCGGCAACAAGATCAAGTTCATCCAGCTGTCGAGAATGAGCGAACTTCAGCTTGTGGCAGTGGTTGTCAGTGACAACAACACAGTCCGGAACCAGATCATCAATCTGGATGAGGAAATGGACGACCAGACGATCCTGAAACTGAATCTTCTTCTTAACACCAATCTCAATGGGATCCCGATCCAGGATATCAACCTTGGGATGATCGCCAGACTGAAGGAACAGGCAGGCAGCCACAGCGGTGTGGTGGCAACGGTTCTGGATGCAGTGGCCGCCACCATTCATGTGGAAGAGGAAGATATGGAGATCTATACTTCAGGTGCAACTAACATCTTCAAGTATCCGGAGCTTGCCGATAAAGAGAAGGCAACGGAGCTGATCTCCGCATTTGAGGAGAAGCATGAACTTGCTGATCTTGTAAAAGAACAGATGTCAGATGGAGAGAATACAGGAATCCAGGTTTACATCGGTGATGAGATGCCAATCCAGACCATGAAGGACTGCAGCATTGTAACTGCCAGATATGAACTGGGAGACGGAATGTACGGAACCATCGGGATCATCGGTCCCAAACGAATGGATTATGAGAATGTAGTGGACAGTCTGAAGGAACTGAAGAATCATCTGGATGACGTTTTGAAAAAGAAGAAAACTTAGAAAGGCGGTAGAAAAAAAGTGTCGGAGGAAACAAAGAAAACATCCGAAGAGCAGGAAGCGGAGAAGGAAATCCCCGTAACTGACGGAGATCAGGAAGAAGAAAACCTGACACCGGAGGGAGAAGATCTGCCGGAGGAAGAAAACAATACTCCAGGCGAAGAAGCTGCCTCAGAGGATAAAAAAGAAGAAAAATCAAAAACTTCCTTCTTCGGAAAGAAGAAAAAAGATAAATCTGAGCAGAAGGTGGAGGAACTTACCGATCGCCTGAAGCGTACCATGGCTGAATTTGATAATTTCCGTAAAAGAACGGAAAAAGAAAAATCCAGTATGTACATCATCGGAGCAAAAGAGATCGTTGAAAAGATCCTGCCGGTTGTGGATAACTTTGAAAGAGGTCTTGCACAGGCACAGGAAGGCGATGCTTTTGCAGATGGAATGAAAATGATCTACAAGCAGCTTACCACAACACTGGATGAGCTTGGCGTGAAGCCGATCGAAGCAGTGGGAAAGGAATTCAACCCGGATTTCCATAATGCAGTGATGCATGTGGAGGATGAAGAGGTTGGAGAGAACATCGTGGTGGAAGAATTCCAGAAGGGTTACACCTACAAGGATTTCGTAGTACGCCACAGTATGGTGAAGGTTGCGAACTAACTGACAACAAACTTTATTTTAACAGATACAGACTAAAACAGGAGGAAAAAATCATGGGAAAGATTATTGGTATTGACTTAGGTACAACAAACAGCTGTGTAGCCGTAATGGAAGGTGGACAGCCGACAGTTATCGCAAATACAGAAGGCGCAAGAACAACACCATCCGTTGTAGCATTCACAAAAACAGGAGAGCGTCTGGTAGGTGAGCCTGCAAAACGTCAGGCAGTTACAAATGCAGACAGAACGATCTCCTCTATCAAAAGAGAGATGGGTACCGATTACCGTGTAACCATCGATGACAAGAAATATTCTCCACAGGAGATCTCCGCAATGATCCTTCAGAAACTGAAAAAGGATGCAGAGGCATATCTTGGTGAGAAGGTAACAGAGGCAGTTATCACAGTTCCGGCTTACTTCAACGATGCTCAGCGTCAGGCTACCAAAGATGCAGGTAAGATCGCAGGTCTTGATGTAAAACGTATCATCAACGAGCCTACAGCAGCAGCTCTTGCATATGGTCTTGACAATGAGAAAGAGCAGAAGATTATGGTATACGACCTTGGCGGTGGTACATTCGATGTATCTGTGATCGAGATCGGTGATGGTGTTATCGAGGTTCTTTCCACAGCTGGTAACAACCGTCTTGGTGGAGATGACTTTGATAAGAAAGTCACAGATTACATGCTTGCTGAGTTCAAGAGAACAGAGGGCGTAGACTTAAGCAATGATAAGATGGCTCTTCAGAGACTGAAAGAGGCAGCTGAGAAGGCTAAGAAAGAGCTTTCTTCCGCAACAACAACAAACATCAACCTTCCGTTCATCACAGCTACAGCTGAGGGACCGAAGCATTTCGATATGAACCTTACAAGAGCTAAATTTGATGAGCTGACACATGATCTTGTAGAGATGACAGCAGAGCCGGTTCGCCGTGCACTGTCTGATGCAGGTATCACAGCTTCTGAGCTTGGCCAGGTACTTCTGGTTGGTGGTTCTTCCCGTATCCCGGCTGTACAGGATAAGGTAAGACAGTTAACTGGCAAAGAGCCAAGCAAGAACCTGAACCCGGATGAGTGTGTTGCACTTGGTGCTTCCGTACAGGGTGGTAAACTTGCAGGTGATGCAGGTGCCGGTGATATCCTTCTTCTGGATGTTACTCCACTGTCACTGTCCATCGAGACAATGGGTGGTATCGCAACTCGTCTGATCGAGAGAAATACTACAATTCCTACAAAGAAGAGCCAGATCTTCTCCACAGCAGCAGATAACCAGACAGCTGTAGATATCAACGTTGTACAGGGTGAGCGTCAGTTCGCGAAAGACAACAAATCCCTCGGCCAGTTCCGTCTGGATGGAATCCCGCCAGCACGTCGTGGAGTTCCGCAGATCGAGGTAACATTTGACATCGATGCCAACGGTATCGTTAATGTATCCGCTAAAGACCTTGGAACAGGTAAAGAGCAGCACATCACAATCACAGCTGGTTCCAATATGTCCGATTCCGATATCGACAAAGCTGTCAAAGAAGCAGCTGAGTTCGAGGCTCAGGATAAGAAACGTAAAGAGGCGATCGACACAAGAAACAATGCAGACTCCATGGTATTCCAGGTTGAGAATGCTCTGAAGGAAGCAGGCGACAAGCTTGATGCAAACGATAAAGCAAGTGTTGAGGCAGACCTCAATGCACTGAAGGATCTTCTTGCACAGACAGCAAATGCACAGGAGCTTACTGATTCTCAGGTTGCAGATATCAAGGCTGCACAGGAGAAGATGATGGAGAGCGCTCAGAAACTGTTCTCCAAGATGTATGAGCAGACTCAGGGAGCTCAGGGTCAGGCTGGTCCTGGACCGGATATGGGCAACATGGGCGGAAACGCTGGTGCTCAGGGCGGAAATGAAGCAGGATACGGCGATGATGTTGTAGATGCTGATTACAAGGAAGTCTAAGACAAGTAGGAAATAATTACAATGGCTGATAAAAGAGATTATTATGAAGTCTTAGGTGTGGATAAAAACGCCGACGACGCAACATTAAAAAAAGCATATCGTAAGCTGGCCAAGAAATATCACCCGGATGTAAATCCGGGTGATAAAGAGGCTGAAGCGAAATTCAAAGAGGCGACAGAGGCTTACTCCGTTTTAAGTGATGCCGACAAGAGAAGACAGTATGATCAGTTTGGTCATGCAGCATTCGAAAACGGCGGCGGAGGCGGTGCCGGCGGCTTTGGTGGATTCGACTTCAACGGTGCGGATATGGGAGACATCTTCGGAGATATCTTCGGAGACCTGTTCGGCGGCGGAGGCAGAACCAGACGGGCCAACAATGGACCGATGAAGGGTGCCAACCTTCGTGCACGTGTGAACATTACTTTTGAGGAAGCGGTTTTCGGATGCGAGAAAGAGCTGGAGATCGTTCTGAAGGATGAGTGTACCACATGTCACGGAACCGGAGCGAAACCTGGAACATCACCGGTCACATGTCCGAAATGTAAAGGCCAGGGCCAGATCGTTTACACCCAGCAGTCCATGTTTGGTATGGTACGTAATGTTCAGACTTGTCCGGACTGTAACGGAACCGGTAAGGTGATCAAGGACAAATGCAGTGCCTGCCGTGGAACCGGATATACCTCTTCCAGAAAGAAGATCCAGGTATCTGTACCGGCAGGTATTGATAATGGTCAGTGTATCCGTATCCGCGAAAAAGGTGAACCGGGAACCAATGGCGGTCCGAGAGGAGATCTGCTGGTTGAGGTAAATGTAGCCCGTCATCCGATCTTCCAGAGACAGGATATGAATATCTTTTCAACAGCTCCGATCACATTTGCACAGGCTGCACTTGGCGGTGAGATGCGTATTAATACCGTTGACGGTGAGGTTTCCTATGAGGTGAAACCGGGAACACAGACGGATACAAGAATCCGCCTGAAGGGCAAAGGTGTTCCGTCATTACGTAACAAGAACGTTCGTGGTGATCACTATGTAACCCTGGTAGTCCAGACTCCGACAAATCTCAATGAGGAAGCAAAGAAAGCTCTGGAAGCTTTTGATGCGGCATGTGGAAACCGTCCGTCAGAGGACAGCACATCCGAGACTTCCGAAAAAACCGAAAAGAAGAAAAAAGGTTTCCGTGAGAAAGTTAAGGAAATGTTTGAGGAATAAATAAAGTGAAAACAGGAAAGAGGCACAAAATGCCTCTTTCTTTTTTTTCTGTATTCGTGTATATTAAAAGAAGTGCCCGTTTTCGGGACAATAGAAAACAGGCGACAGACTGGAATGAAAATCCGTAAATGTGTATACAGCATAAGGAGATATAAAAAATGAAATGGAACCGTTTTACACTTAAGACAAAAACAGAGGCAGAGGATATTGTGATCTGTACACTTGCCGAGGTGGGAATTGAAGGTGTGGAAATCCAGGATAAACAGCCGCTGACTGATGAGGACAAAGCGCAGATGTTCGTGGATATCATGCCGGAAGGACCAGCAGATGACGGGATCGCATATCTGAACTTCTATCTGGAAGAGGATGCGGATACCGAGGCAATCCTGAAAGATGTGAAGGCTGCACTGGAGGATCTGAGAAGCTTTGTGGATATCGGAGAGGCAACCATCACAGAATCCCAGACAGAGGACAAGGACTGGATCAATAACTGGAAACAGTACTTCCATCAGTTCTATGTAGACGACATTCTGATCGTACCGTCCTGGGAAGAAGTGAAGGCAGAAGATAAGGACAAGATGATCCTCCACATTGATCCGGGAACTGCCTTTGGTACAGGAATGCATGAGACCACACAGCTTGTGATCCGTCAGTTGAAGAAATTTGTGAAGCCGGGAATGGAGATCCTTGATGTGGGAACCGGAAGTGGAATCCTGGGGATCGTTGCACTGAAGCTTGGTGCAGGCCATGTGGTTGGTACAGACCTTGATCCCTGTGCAGTTCCGGCAGTGGCTGAGAACAAGGAGGCCAACCAGATCGAGGAGAAATCCTTTGACATGATGATCGGAAACATCATCGATGACAAAGAAGTTCAGGAACAGGTCGGATATGAGAAATATGATATCGTAACTGCAAATATCCTAGCAGATGTTCTGGTACCGCTGACTCCGGTGATCGTTGCACAGATGAAAAAAGGCGCTTACTACATTACATCAGGCATCTTGGATGTAAAGGAGGATGTCGTAGTGAAGGCTGTAAAAGACGCCGGACTGACGCTTGTTGAGGTGACTCACCAGGGCGAGTGGGTATCTGTGACAGCAAGAAAGGACTGATCTCATGCAGCGATTTTTTGTGGAACCTCATCAGATCGACAGGGACAGACATGAGATCCGTATCACAGGAAATGATGTCAATCATATTGTCAATGTGCTCCGCATGAAAAAAGACGAGGAGCTCTGGATCAGCGATAAGGAAAAAGAATATCACTGTGTGATCGAAAACGCGGGGGAGGATGAAGTCCTACTTCATATCCTCTATGTACAGGAGCCGGATTATGAGCTACAGAACCGTATTTATCTTTTTCAGGGACTGCCGAAGGCTGATAAGATGGAGCTGATCATCCAGAAGGCAGTAGAGCTTGGAGCATATTCCGTAGTTCCGGTTTCAACCAGACGCTGCGTGGTAAAACTGGATAACAAAAAAGCAGAAAAAAAAGTATCCCGCTGGCAGCAGATCGCAGAAAGTGCGGCAAAACAGTCCAAGCGTATGCTGGTGCCGGAGGTACATTCTGTGATGACCTTTAAAGAAGCCCTTGTCTATGCAAAAGAACTGGACGTTCTATTGATCCCTTATGAGCTTGCAAAGGGAATGAAAGAGACGAAAGAACTGATCCGGTCGATCGAACCGGGAAAAAGCATCGGTGTCTTTATCGGCCCTGAGGGTGGTTTTGAAGAGCAGGAAGTGGCAGATGCCATGGAAGCCGGTGCGAAACCCATCACCCTGGGACACCGGATCTTACGGACAGAAACTGCGGGACTCGCAGTACTTTCTGTTCTGATGTTTCAACTGGAGGATGAATAAACTATGGAAGCATATTTTGACAATTCCGCGACAACGAGATGCTTCGATGAAGTAAAGGATATTGTCTGCAAAACCATGACAGGAGATTTCGGAAATCCTTCTGCCATGCATAAAAAGGGAATGGAAGCGGAGAATTATGTCCGCAGAAGTGCCCAGACCCTTGCAAAATTACTGAAAGTGAATGAAAAAGAGATTCTTTTTACCTCCGGTGGAACAGAATCGGATAACCTTGCTATCATCGGTGGTGTGGAAGCCAATAAGCGTATGGGAAACCATATCATCACAACTGCAGTAGAGCATGCAGCAGTGGCCCAGCCTTTTGCTTATCTGAAGGAACAGGGCTATGAGGTGACCATTCTTCCAGTTGATCATCAGGGCGTTGTAAAGCTGGATGCACTGGAAGCGGCTCTTCGTCTGGATACCATTCTGGTGTCTGTGATGTACGTGAACAATGAGGTGGGAGCCGTGATGCCGGTAGAAGAGATCGGAAAGCTTGTCCATGAAAAAAGTCCGAAAGCACTTTTTCATGTAGATGCCATTCAGGCATTCGGAAAGTATCGTATCTATCCGAAAAAGCTGGGGATCGATCTTCTTTCCGTGAGCAGCCACAAGATCCATGGACCAAAGGGCGTAGGCTTTCTCTATATTAACGAAAAAGTAAGAGTACAGCCGCAGATCCTTGGCGGCGGACAGCAGAACGGTATGCGTTCCGGAACAGACAATGTGCCGGGGATCGCAGGCCTTGGCGTTGCCGCAGATATGGTATACACAGATTTTGATAAAAAGATACAGCACCTTTATGCCCTGAAGGAGCGGATGGCAGAGGGACTTTCAAAGCTTGGCGATGTCACTGTCAACGGAATGCCGTTAATGGAGGGAGCGCCACACATCATGAGTGTAACCTTCCACGGAGTACGGAGTGAGGTTCTTCTCCATACACTGGAAGAATTCGGAGTATATATTTCCGCAGGAAGTGCATGCTCCAGTCATAAGAGAAAACCGAGTGCAACACTGACAGCTATGGGACTTTCAAGAGCGGATGTGGAGAGTACCGTCCGCATCAGTTTCTGTGAGGAAAATACCTTTGAAGAGGTAGATTACTGCCTGGAAGCACTGGGAAAAACAATTCCGATGCTGCGCAGGTATGCACGTCGATAGAGAATACAGAAGAAAGGGATTTTTATGTTAGTACATGCATTTCTGATCAAATATGCGGAAATTGCCCTTAAGGGAAAAAACCGCTATCGTTTTGAAGATGCTCTCGTACATCAGATGGAGATCGCACTCTCCAAGATCGAGGGAGATTTTGAAGTAAAAAAAGAGCAGGGAAGAGTTTATGTATTCTGCCCGGAGAATTATGATTACGATGAGGCTGTAGATGCGCTGCAGCATGTATTCGGTATTGTAGGCATCTGCCCGGTTATGATCTATGAAGAACAGGGCTTTGAGAAGCTTGCCGAAGATGTTGTGGGTTATATGAAGCAGTGGCATCCGGACTTTAACGGAAGCTTCAAGGTCTGGACACGCCGCGCAAAGAAATCCTATCCGATCAGCTCCATGGAAGTCAGCGCTGAGCTTGGTGGACGTATCCTGGATGCGTTCCCGGAGGCAAGTGTAGATGTTCATCATCCGGAGCTGGATCTTTCTGTTGAGATCCGTGACAAGATTTACGTATATTCCCAGACCATTCCGGGCGCAGGCGGAATGCCCATCGGAACAAACGGAAAAGCCATGCTTCTTCTTTCCGGTGGGATCGACAGTCCGGTTGCCGGCTATATGATCGCAAAACGTGGTGTCAAGATCGATGCGGTATATTTCCATGCACCGCCCTACACCAGTGAGCGCGCAAAACAGAAGGTAGTGGATCTTGCCCGCCTGGTAGCCAAATACAGCGGACCGATCCGTCTCCATGTAGTTAACTTTACAGATATACAGCTTTATATTTATGATCAGTGTCCTCATGATGAGCTTACTATTATCATGAGAAGATATATGATGCGTATTGCCGAGCATTTCGCTAAAAAAGACCGTTGTCTCGGACTTATCACAGGTGAGAGTATCGGACAGGTTGCAAGCCAGACCTTACAGAGCCTTGCTTCTACAAATGAGGTCTGCACACTTCCGGTATATCGTCCGGTGATCGGCTTTGATAAAGAGGAGATCGTCCGTATTTCCAGAAAGATCGATACCTTTGAGACTTCTATTCAGCCGTTTGAGGATTGCTGTACCATCTTTGTAGCGAAACATCCTGTAACAAAGCCAAATCTTAAGGTGATCCGCCGTTCTGAGCAGAAGCTTTCTGAGAAGATCGATGAGCTTATGGAAACGGCTCTGAATACCACAGAGATCATTGAAATTCAGTGATCCGTTTTTAGATAAGAAAAAACAAACAGGGAACCTCGCTGCAGAGGTTCCCTGGAATTACCGATATATCAGGAAAAGGGAGTTCATTGAGAACAGAAGGATTCTGAAAGCATGAAAAAAGAGGAACTGTATCCGATACAGTTCCTCTCAAATATACAGTATAGATTAGTCGATTGTATATTTGGAAATAATCTGCATTACGTTATCCAGAGCAGCGCCATCTGCATGGATGTTGAGGTCGATCGGCTTGGAAAGATCCAGGCTGAAGATACCCATGATGGATTTTGCATCGATCACATATCTTCCGGATACTAAAT
>OLRQ01001029.1_pt1 | contig 24319 bp, 22 predicted proteins | sample 1671971 | NCBI WGS metagenome assembly OLRQ01 (sample SAMEA3136631, study PRJEB25190) | human gut metagenome | biome: human gut; feature: human-associated habitat; material: faeces | place: Austria | collected 2013
CAATTGCCTCGTTGTTATACTGATCGCCATATCCTGGCTGAACGGTTGTATAAGTTGCTACGAAGAACAGTGCTCCGATTCCTACCAGAAATCCGCAGATCATATAAGCAAGCATTCTCCATTTTCTGGTGTTAACACCGGAAAGACGAACTGCCTCACTGTTGGATCCAAGGCAAAGGATATAACGGCCAGGCTTTGTATTATAAAGAACCAATCCGCAAATCACAGCCATTGCAAGGAAAATCACAAGACCAACCGGGAATCCGTTATAAGAAGTAATATTACGGAACCATCCGTTCACCGGATCAGAACTCTGTGGCCAGCTGACTGACTGAGTTTTGGTAAATACAGAAGCAATACCTTTTGCAATGTTCATAGATGCCATGGAAACGATAAATGGCGGAACTGACATATAAGATACCAGCCAGCCATTGAAGGTACCAAATGCAAGACCGATAAGTATACAAAGTACCATAGCAGCCGCACAGGGAACTCCATAAGATGTCATGCAGTAACCGGAAACCAGTGCACAGCAGAACATAACCGGTCCAATGGAGAAATCGATTCCTCCTGTCGCAATTACAAATGTTACTCCAAGTGATAAGAAGCCCAGGAAGTATACATAGTTCAAGGTGGACTTGATACTGTCGCCAACCGGGAATTTACTTCCGAGTACTGCCTTGAAAACTACGAACATGAGAACCAGAATGCATACAAGCAGGATTCTGTTCAGGCCGAGCTTTTTCACAATTGGATTTTGTTTTAACTTTTCCAACTTTTCACCCTCCTTAAGTTTTTGCTGCCGTCCACTTTTTCATAAGCTTTACGAACCTTATCTGTGAGCAGCAACGTTTTCGCACTCTCTGCGTTTTCTATATAATAACGTGAATCCTGCACAATTGTAATAGAATATTTTACAGAAAAAGGTTAAATATTTACGGTATGGCCATAAATATTTAACCTTTTACGGAAAATATGAACAGTTATACTATTTTAATCTGCCCCTAATACATTGAAAGGAAAAATCAACTTTTCGATTTCACTGGAATACATATTTTCCGGTGTTACCAGCTGGCAGCCGGAATTTACATTCTCATCATATGGTTTTCCTTTAAGCATGCGCACAGTCTCCATTACGCCCAGATATCCCATTTTAAAAGCTTTCTGGACCACAATTCCCTTGAAAACACCTTTTTCCATAAGCTGAACTGCTTCCTGGGAGCTGTCCACACCCACCACCTGAATTTCCCCCTCTTTTCCGCACTTTTGCACCGCTCTTGCCGCGCCGACAGCAGAGTACTCATTCATGCCGGCAACCATCTCCAGATCCGGATACTTTTCTATGAGAGCCTCTGTAAGCTGAGATGCCTTATCAAACAGAGAATTGCAGTATACCACTTCCACCACATTCTTATTGTAATCTCCAAGCCCTTCCCGAAATCCCTGTTCTCTTTCTACAGCAGTAGATACGCCCTTTACATGACTGACAATGGCAATCCTGGAATTCTCATTCAGAAGAGTCCTTGCATATTCTCCAAGAAGCTTTCCGGCTTCCAGATTATCTGTAGCAACTGTCATATCCTGAATATTGCTTTCTGTGTAGGAATCTATAAATGTGATCTTAATTCCTTTTTCCTTTGCTTCCTGCAAAAGCTCATCGGATGCATCAAAACTGGACGGAGAAAATAAAATAGCATCTGGATTCTCTTCAATGGCCTCTGCCAGAAACTCATTCTGGCGCTCCACATCCTGCTCCCGCTCCGGTGCCAGAATGGTAAGGGAGGCTCCGCATTCCTGAGCCGCCATCCTTGTGCCGGAAATTAAGGAGGTCCAGAAGTCATTGGTTCCGTCTTCAGTCTTGGGAATATAGATCAGGGACCATTTTTTATTGTTGTTTTTCTGCCGGACATACAGCATCGCCCCGGAAGCAAGACAGACAGTCAGTGCGATGCAAAACAGCAAAATCCATTGTTTACGCTTCTTCATCATGTTCCTCCTGCTCCATGGGAATTACCACTGTGACCGTAGTTCCTTTGCCCTTCTCACTCTTATAGCGCAGACCATAATCCTTTCCATAGTACATGGAGAGCCTTCTCTGCACATTGTACACTCCCACTCCATTGGAACGATAATTTACTTTATGCTTCTCAAAAATATGTTTTAAGGTCTCCTCATCCATTCCTACGCCGTCATCGGAAACCTCAAGCACTGCCTCCTGACCTCTCTGGTATCCGGTTACCCGAAGTATTCCCTTTGTCTCCTTGTATTTCAGGCCATGATAAATGGCATTCTCCACAATGGGCTGCAGTGTTAGCTTCACAATGTGGGTATTCATAATAGAAGGATCTACGTGAATCTCGAATTCCAGCTTATCCTTGTAGCGCATTTTCTGGATGGTCAGGTAGCTTTTTACATACTGGATTTCCTGGCCGATGAGAACAGTCTCATCCTCATTGCTGATGCTCTGGCGCAAAAGCCTTGCCAGAGAAGCCGTCATAAGCACAACATCTTCATATTTCTTTCCCTCTGCCATCCAGATAATAGAATCCAATGTGTTATACAAAAAATGAGGGTTTATCTGGGACTGAAGAGCTTTCAGCTCACTCTTTCGCTTCTGCTCCTGTTCATGTACGTTCTGTGCCATCAGGTCCTCGATCTTGTGTGTCATTACATTAAAGGATGTGGTCAGGCTGCCAATCTCATTCTTAGAAGGAATCACGACATCTGCTGCCTTAAAGTCTCCTTCCTGCACCTTCTCCATGGAATCACGAAGCTTCTGGATGGGAAGGGTAATGCTTCTGGCTACAAAGCTTGAAATCAGCATGGCAATGGCAATCAGCACAATTGCAGTCATGACGTAAATATTGTTGGCTTCCCTGCTGCTCTTTAACAGCTCTGCCATATTCATGCAGCCTACAACAGTCCAGCCTGTAATGTCAGAATGGGAAAAAGTATAAACCTTCTCATCATCCCCCTCGCCTGTGACCACGGTATCAGAATCCGCATTCATAACAATATCGATGTTCTCTGTCTGCAGCTCATTGTAAAGCTGCTGCTGGCTGGGATGATAAACAATGTTTCCGTCCTGATCCAGAATAAACACGTATCCCTTGTCACCAATGCTGTTCTGGTCACACAGCTCACTGATGGCGCTGTAATTCAAGTCAATAAATACCACACCGTCACTGTTCCCTGTGCCGTAGAAATTATGGACCTCCCGGCTTAAGGTGATCACCCACGGGCGCTGCCCCTTGATCACATGCTGCACATGGGAAGAAGTGAGATTATACTGATTGTAATTGTCCACTGCATTTGTGTACCATTCCTGTGTAGACAGATCCAGATCCGGGTTAATGGCCTGGTAGCCGCTGTTTATCAGCATAACCCCGTCTTTTTGAACGATTCCAATATTGCAGATATCTCCGCGGCCCTTCAGAATGGTGCTGAACTGTTCCAGAAGACGTTTTTTGTGGCCTTCCTTTACTGCATCGTCTTCCCCTATTTTCTGATACAAAAGCTGGTAGGCATCCTGGCTCTTGGCAATAACAGAATCGATATTGTCCATGTAAGTAATGTAAGAATCAATGTTCTGGTTCAGCTGTTTGATAATGGTCTGGGTGTAGATTGCGGAATTCTCATAAATCGCAGAATTGGTGTATCTTACGGAAACAAAAGTAGCCACGATCACGGCACAAAGAACCAGAACAGAGACTGCTGCAAATATGGTGCTCTGAATACTCTTGAATCCTATGGCGAAGTTTGTATTTCTGTTCTTTTTATTCATGGGTCTCTCCCTGCTTACTCAATCGTCTCCCAGTTCTTGTCTGACTGAAAACTGTCCTGAAGCTTCTTCGAGACGTGAATCTGTTCATCTGCAGTAATCAAAATCACATCAAATTCATCCTGGTGCTGCTCCCAGAACTGAACCGCCTTATCATAGCCCATAATATAAAGGGCTGTAGAAAGTCCGTCTGCAAGCGTTCCATCCGGGGACACAATAGTCACGGATAAAAGATCGTTCTCTACCGGATATCCAGTCCTCGGATCTATAATATGGATGTAGGTCCTGCCATCTTCCTCAAAATACCGCTCATAGCCGCCGGAGGTTACAACCGCTTCATTCTGCACCTGAAGAACCCCTGCATAATCCTGCTGGCTGCCCTTGGGATCACGAATTCCCACTCTCCAGCTGCTGCCATCTGGCTTCGTCCCTATAGCCTGGATATTTCCGCCCAGGGACACCATCGCAGAAGAAACTCCATATCCCTGAAAAATTTCGGTCATTTTTTCTCCTGTATAGCCCTTGGCAATTCCTCCAAGATCAATCTGCTGGCCTTCTCCAAGAGTTACGGTATTGCCGCTTATTTCTACCGTTCCTCCATCCACATCAGGAAGAAGGTTCTCAATCTCTTCCCCGGATGGAACATGATACTCCCCAGTAGGAAAGCCCCAAAGCTCCATGAGAGGATAAATCGTATCGTCAAAAAGGCCGTCTGTCTCCTGGAAGATTTCTTTCCCGCGCTGGATAATCTCTGCCAGATCATCTGAAACCTCAAGACTGCCCCGCTGATTCAGGGCATATACCTGGCTTTCTTCATTTTGTGCTGATAAAAGTGCATCCAGTCTCTGCACTTCCTTTGCTGCCTTTTCTACTGCCTGCTGACCGCCCCTGCCATATGCGGTAAACTCCATATAAGTGTCCATGGCAAACAGCTGTTTCTGGTATTTTTCATTTTTGCTGTAATTCTGATACAAGCCTGCCGCTGCGATCAGTGTACATACGCACACGCCAGCTATCATCACCAAACGTTTTTTCATACAGATCTTTTTTCCCTTGCATATTCTGTCGGTGTCTTACCTGTCATTTTCTTAAAGGAAATACTGAAATAATGAGGGTCGGAAAATCCTACCATCTCTGCAATCTCATAGTTCTTCAAGGTTGTCTGCTCCAGAAGCTCCTTGGTCTTCTCCATTCGGATGCGGCTGAGAAATTCCAGGAACGTTCCGCCTGTGGCTTCCTTAAAAATAGTACTGAAATAGCTGGTACTGATGTTCAGGTAGGAACAGATATCATTCAGGCTTAATTCCTGTTCCATATAATGTGCGCGGATGTATTCCATTGCAAGCACGGCCTGCTTCTGTCCGCTGGAGCTGTTCATGGAGGAACATCTCTCAAATACTTCATGCACATAATTCTCGGCCAGTAAAAAAGCCTCATCAAAGGTCTTCTGTTCGGTCACCTTGCCCATCAACAGCTCTCTTTTGTGAAACAGGTCTTCACCGCCAGAGGTCACAGACTCCCAGCAGCTTCCCGCATGACGCAGGATCATCTGAAGGCACACACATGCCTGGCTTTTGTCTGCTCTTGCATTTTTAATTTTTTCTTTCATGTCAGACAGGGCATGGTTTACTGCCTGAAGATTCCCATTTCGGATTCCATTTGTCATTTCATTTAATGACTGCTGTAGGGAAAGGCTTCTTTCCTCTTTTTGTTCTTCTGTGTCAATCAGAAGATTACCGCCTAACAGGTAACGGAGTCCAATTGCATTCTCTGCCTGCTCGTGGGAATGGATCAGCTCTTCTGGATTTTTAACCCAGCCTCCAATTCCGGCAGAAACCTCGATTCCAATTACTTCTTTTACTTTATTCTGAATTTCTTCACAGATTTCATGGGTTTCCTGGGAAAATCCCCTGCAATGATCTCCCATAAAGAGAATGCACACCCGGTTATTGCCTTCCTGATATGCAATTCCAGCTCCTCTTCCGGTTACGATTTCATCTGCCACATTAAACAGAACAAATGCCATCAGGGCACTTTCCTGCCGTTTCTCCATATCAATCTCATGAATCTCAGAAAACAGATCCATATCAAATACAGCTACCCGGTAGGAGGAGCTGTCCATGTAAATCCCCATCTTTGCCAGTTCATCCAGGCTTTTCTGAACATCTCTGGTACAGCCAACCAGTGCCTCAATGGCTTTGGAGCGGATCACGAGGGCATTCTTATGGTAGTCCTGAGAGGTTTTGGTCAGAGATTCTAATTTCTCCTTCTCTTTGCGTTGCTGGTCAACCTTCTCCTTCATTTTACCGATGACTTCCCGAAGCTCCATGGCGGTAACCGGCTTGAGCATATATTCACTTACATTATACTGGATTGCCTTCTTGGCATACTCAAATTCCCCGAAACCGCTGAAGATCACAATCACAATTTCCGGATAATTATCGTGGAGAAAATGACTTAATTCCATGCCATCCATATATGGCATGAGAATATCGGTAAGAACAATATCCACCGGATGGGTCTTCACAAAATCAGCGGCCTGCTTCCCGTTCTCGCAGTCCCCCACCAGTTCGCAATCCATGGATTTCCAATCAATATTCTCCTTAATCGCATCTCGTACCAGGATTTCATCATCAACAAGTAAAATTCGATACATAGTTTTTGCTTTCCCTTTCTGTCTGTTATTCGTATGTATCTGATCGGCTCCCCCCGGTGCCGGTCTGTACCATATTTCCTCAAAACATTTACCAAATATCATATTATCACATGCCATATCATTATGCAAACCAAACAACTAAGAGTATGTGAAATTCACAGAAAACCCGAGAATTAAGTTTGCGTAGCAAGCGCTGCTTCTTGCGCATTACACAAGAAGATTTGTCTTTCCTGGCATCGAGAAACGTGCTATTGGGCAGCAAAAGCTGCAAAGTTGTCCCTTGCTTCAAGGACTTTGCAGCTTTTGTATGAAATCTTATTGTTTTCCTAGAGTGTGTTTGAAAAAGGCTTTCTGCAAGATGTGCGTTATTTCACAATAACGCCGTCCTCATCCCACAGGTCGTGCCAGTCTTTGGCGCCTTCCCACAGGAATACATGACCCTTGATCAGACGGTTGTTCTTATCTAAGGAACGGATTGTCTCCATCTCCGCATCTGTCAGCGGATCTTCTGTTACGCACTTCAGGTTCATAGTGTAGTTCTTCTCCTTCAAAGAGAACGGAATCGGAGAAATGCCTCTCTGTACTGCCCATTTGATGCAGATTACTGCCGGATGAACGCCATGTGCCTCAGCAATTGCCTTCAGTTCTGGCAGCTCAATATCTGCAATATCCTCTGGCATCTTGTCACGCTCCGGACGCTCCGGGGAACCGATTGGACAGAATCCAACTACTTCAATGCCCTGTTTCTGGCAGTACTCAAACAGCTCTGGCTGCTGGAAGCATGGATGAAGCTCCATCTCAATTGCGGCTGGCTTAATTCTGCAAAGAGGAAGAACTGCCTCAAGCTTCGGAATGGTCATATTAGACATACCAATGTGCTTGGTCAGGCCCATGTCTACCAGACGCTCCATCTGACGCCAGGTCTTCATGAAACGCTCTACTGTAAATGGCTTGGAATCAGGGTTTCTGGAATCCACATCGCAGTGAGGTGCATGATAGTTCGGGAATGGCCAGTGAACATAGTACATATCCAGATAATCCAGCTTCAGGTCCTTCAGTGTCTTAGCGCAGGCAATCAGTACATCTCCATCACCATGCATGTCATTCCATACCTTGGATGCGATGAACAGATCTTCTCTTTTTACAACACCTTCTGCAAACGCGTCAGCAAAAACCTGTCCGATCATATCCTCGTTGCCATAGCAGGCAGCGCAGTCAAAGGAACGGTAACCTACACGGATTGCGCCAGCCACTGCTGCGGAAACAGCATCTGCATCTGCATGGTCACTTCCAAATGTTCCCATTCCTACTGCTGGCAACTTCGCGCCAGTATAAAGTGTTCTCTGCGGAACAATTGCCGGATCGATCATTGTCATCTTTTTATCCTCCTTAACATTTCGCACATTTTTTATATTTATTATTACAGTCTGGTAATCTCAATCTGAGGCAGCAGCTTCTCCATATCTTCCATTACGAAAAATCCGGTCTCTTCTCTCATGGCTGCTGCCGCGGAGATTGCGCTTGCAAGACGCAGGGTCTCCTCTAACGGGAGTCCCTTGGACAAACCAAGGGCAAAGCCTGCGATCATGGAATCGCCGCATCCTACTGTATTCACTGCATCTATTTTCGGAACACGGGCACGGAAAATTCCATCATCTCCCACTGCAAGGGATCCGTCTGCACCAAGGGAAACAGCCACGATCTTCACGCCTCTCTCGTGGATTGCCCTGGCAGCTTCGATAATCTCGGAAATATCATCACAGCGTTTGCCTGTAAGCATACGGATTTCATCAATATTTGGCTTAATCATGGTAGGAATAGCCTCAATTCCCATCTCAAGAAGCTTGCCGCTGGTGTCCAGGATCACTGGAATTCCAGCATCCTTCACAATTTTTACAAGGCGCTGATATGCAGTTCCGTCCAGTCCCTTGGGAACACTTCCCGACATGGCTACTACCTTGGCTTCCTGAACCAGCTGGCGAAACTTCGCCTCAAAACCAGCGAAATCCTCCTCTGTCAAAGTGAATCCAGGTTCCAGGAATTCGGTCTGTACCTGATTCACTTCATCCCAGATATTGATGCAGGATCTGCTCTCAGCATCCACATGGTAAAAAGCACTCCTGATTCCAAAAGGCTTCAGTGCATCCTCAATATAGGCACCAGCGTGGCCCCCCGCAAATCCGGTAGCCACTACCTCTGCTCCATAGATGGAAGCTGGCTTGGACACATTCAGTCCCTTGCCGCCCGGTACATAGGTGCACTCTTTCACACGATTTACCTCGCCAGTGCGAAAGCCCTCTACTACATAGCGCTTATCAATTGCAGCATTTAATGTTACTGTCAGTATCATATGCTCAGTCCTCGTTCATCAGAAGAATCTTGCCTTTTACAAGACCTGGTGTCTTATAAAGCTGGAAGGCTTCCTGCGCCTGGCTCATAGGCATCTTGCGATAGATAAATCCCGGGTCAAATTTCAACTGTCCGGTTGCAAAATAGTGTGCGGTAAGATCCCACTCCTTGCCCGGGAATGGAGAACTGTAGGACATCCAGGAACCGGTCAGCTTGAATTCCTTACGGTTCATGTTCTCCCACTGCTTCGGTGTAAAGGTAAGGTCAGCATGAGGAGTACCGATAAAGCATACATGAGCCTTGTTGGCAGCCAGTTCAAATGCCATATGCATGGTAGGAACCTGTCCTGCTGTCTCAAATACGTAACCATAGCCCTTACCGCCAGTAATTGCCATAGCCTCTTCCATATAGTTCTCTTTGGTGGTATCGATTACAGCGTCTGCACCCATACGTTTCGCAAGGTCAAGACGCTCCTGGCTGATATCAAACACTACAACCTTCTTGGAACCGAAAATCTTCGCCCACTGCATAGTGAAGATTCCGATGGTGCCGCATCCTAAAATTGCCACACACTGTCCGCCCTGATAATCATTCTGAAGAAGTCCGTGAAGGGCAACAGTAGAAGGTTCAAACATAGCTCCCTGCTCATAGGAAATAGATGGATCAAATGGAATGGCATTCTGCTCTGGAATTACTACATAATCCGCATTGCTTCCCTGCTGTCTGGAGCCGATAAAGCTGTAATGCTTGCACAGGGAGAAGTTTCCGTTCTGGCAGTCATCACATTTCATACAAGGAAGAAGAGGTGCACCGGATACACGGTCGCCTACTTTTACTTTGGTAACGCCCTCTCCAACCTCTACAACGTCTCCTGAGAATTCATGTCCCAGAACGATAGGATAGAAATGAACGCCGTGATTCAGTACACGCGGCACATCGGATCCGCAGATACCGGAAGCTTTTACTTTAATTTTGACCCAGCCTGGCTTTGCCTGTGGCTCTTCCACTTCCTGATACTGAACATCCTCATTTGCAACTACAGCTGCTGCTTTCATCTTAAAATACCTCCTTACTGCCGCACCATCATATGTTTCAGAGAGTCATAAAGTTCTCTGTATGTACGGTATGCCTTGTCATAAACTTCTTTCCTGGAAGGATCCGGCTGGTGACGTCTTGTCTCCTTGACCGTCAGGGAAACCGCTTCCTCATAATCTTTATAAAATCCAACACCTACTCCTGCAAGAATCGCAGCCCCTAAAGTAGACGCGGTGTCAGAAGCAGGCACTACTACATCCTTGCCTGTTATATCTGCCTTAATCTGGGTCCAGAGAAGGGAATTGGCAGATCCGCCCATTGCACGGAGCACCTTCACTTGAGCCCCAGCCTTCTCTGCCACTTCCAGATTGTGACGAAGGGAAAATGCAACGCCCTCCATACAGGCCCTTACCATATGTCCCTTGGTCTTGGAAAAATCAAGGCCATAGAAAACACCCTTGGCATATGGGTTCCAGATTGGGGAACGCTCTCCGGACATATAAGGAAGGAATACCACACCTTCACTTCCGGCTGGTACTTCCTGTGCAATCTGGTTGAGCTGGTCAAGGGAAGACTTGCCTGTCTCTTCCTTGCGGCTTCTCTCAAAATCTGCGAACTCCCGCTCGAACCAGCGCATAACCCCGCCGCCTCCGGTGGTGCCTCCCTGAAGGAGCCACTTTCCCGGCACTACATGAAATCCCAGGATCAGGCTTGGGTCTGCCTTGTAGGTATCCGTGCAGATACTCATGCCGCCTGCCTGTCCGCCCTGCTCCTGTGTCTCACCAGGATGGATCACGCCAGCTCCAAGTGTACCGCACGCTGCATCAAGACCGCCGGCTACTATCGGAGTGCCTGCTGCAAGTCCGCACTGGGCTGCTGCCTTCTCATTTACCGTTCCTACTACCTGATCGCAGGGAACGATTTCCGGAAGAAATTCCATTGGAATTCCCAGCTTCTCACACATCTGCGCATCCCATGTACCAGTGCGCATATCAAAACAATGCAGTCCGTATCCCTGGGAAAGATCCTGTGTCACTGCACCGGTCAGCCTGTAGGCAATAAAGCTGTTGGACTGAAGAATCTTGTAGATTCTGCTGTATACTTCAGGCATGTTCTCCTTATACCACAGAATCTTCGCTGTAGCATAGGAAGGCTGAAGGGAATTACCAGCAACTTCAAAAATATTCTCGCTGCCAATTTCATTATTGAGTCTGTCACAAATCTCCTGTGCCCGGGTGTCCATCCAGATTGGTGTATCTGTCAGCACATTTCCATCCTTGTCAATGGCTATGGCTGACCAGCTCTGTCCGTCGATTCCCACTCCTGCAATCTGCTCCGGGGAAATTTCTCCTTTGCTTAAGCATTCCTTTATGGCACCGCACACAGCCTGCCACCATTCCTCCGGATTCTGCTGAACCCATCCCTCCCTGGGATAATACACAGGATAGTCTCCATTTGCGTAAGCCATTACCTGTCCGTTTCTGTCAAACACAGCCACCTTACAGGCACTGGTTCCAATATCAATTCCTAATAAATAGTTCTTGCTCATCCTTGTCTCCTTATGGATTTCCCCATAAAAATATCGGTCTGAAGCTTCCGCACCACTGGCTCCTGAAGGTCTTCCTTTCCCTCAAGGCGTGCCAGCATCAGCTGGGCCGTCTCGCGGGCAATCTTCTCTGTGGGCTGGGATACAATGGTAAGTGCCGGGCGACAGGCCCGGGCAAAAGGAAGATTGTCAAAGCCCACCATGGAAATCTCCTCTGGCAGGGATACTCCCATCTCATTCAATCCGATCACAGCTCCCATAGTCATCTCGTAATTAGTGACAAAAACTGCGGTCATATCCGGATTCTCCTTCACCAGGGCTTCCACAGCCTGAACGCCGCCCTGAATGGTGTAATCCCCGTGACAGATCAGCTTCTCATCAACAGGAATGCCGTGCTTCTTCAGTGCCTTGATATATCCAAGCATACGCTGTCTGGCAGTATAGATCTCATCCGGACCGCCGATCAGCCCAATCTTATGATGCTCCTGCTCCACCAGCATGGTAACTGCCTTCTCAGCAGCCATCTCATTATCTACCAGCACACAGTCACAGGAAAGTCCCTGGATCATACGGTCAATAAGCACGATGGGCTTCCCAGTTCTCTGAAACTCTTTCAGATGGGAACCTGTCATATCCACAGGCATATTGATGATTCCGTCCACGCGCTTCCTGGTAAGAAAGTCCACAGCTTCCCTCTCCAGGTTCTTATCGGTCCTGCAGTCACAGACAATGGCTGCATATCCATGACTGCGCAGAATATCCTCCATGCCGCTGATGATCTCGGCGCAGAATACGTTATTCAGCTCCGGGATCACCACCCCCACTGTCTTCGTGGCATTAGTCTTCAGTCCGCGGGCAACCTCATTCACTTCATAGTGTAATTCTTCGATGGCTTCTTCGATTTTGATGCGGTTCTTCTCCCTTACATTACCCCCGTTAAAATAAGAGGAGATCGTTGCCAAACCAAGACCTGTCCGTCTGGCAATGTCTTTCATCGTCGCTGCCATAGGGCTGCCTCTTATTCAGCTTTGCCGTCACAGCCGCAAACCTTCATACGGGCCATTACAAGCTCTTTCACAGCTGCAATTCCAGCCTTGCCGTATGCCTTCGGGTCAAATACCTTCTCATCTTCCAGTGTCTCTCTTACTGCCTTGGAGTATGCTGCACGAAGCTCTGTAGCAAAGTTCACCTTGCAGATTCCTCTCTTGACACAATCCATTACGTCCTCATCGCTAAGTCCGGAAGCACCATGAAGAACTAACGGAATATCTACGACCTTACGGATCTCGCTTAAACGCTCCTTATCAAGGACTGGTGTTCCTACATAGAATCCGTGAGCAGTACCGATTGCAACTGCAAGAGAGGTAACACCTGTACGCTCTGCAAATTCCTTTGCTTCCTGCGGATCTGTATTGGTATCTGCTACAGCAACCAGATCGTCTTCCTTACCGCCAACCTTGCCAAGCTCTGCCTCGCATGGAATTCCCATGGATGCTGCAACATCAGCAACCTTCTTGCTCACCTCGATGTTGCCCTCATAATCCAGCTTGGAGCCATCGATCATAACAGAAGTATATCCGGCCTTGAGAGCCTTCATCGCAAGGTCAAAGCTGCTGCCGTGATCCAGATGCAGGCATACAGGAACGGAAGCCTTGGCAGCTTCTGCTGCAACGATTGCCTGATAGGTCTCCAAAGTTCCGTACTTGATGGTAGACGGGGTAGTCTGGATCATAACCGGTGCCTTCAGCTCCTCTGCAGCCTGGATGATTGCTTTCACCATCTCCATATTCTCTGCATTGAATGCACCGACTGCGTAACCTCCCTGCTGAGCCTTCAGTAACATTTCTTTAGATGTAACAAGTGGCATATTTTCCTCCTTCTGCCTGTGACGGACAGGCTGTAAGCTTTCGTTTTTTCAGAAACCGAAACGTTTCCGTTTGAGTTCATAATAACTCTTTTGCCAGTTCCTGTCAACTGTAAATATTTCATCTTTTTCCGTAAAATTTTAACTTGAAATGTTGTTTAAATACGGGTAATTTATAGAGTAGAATACTTTCGGAACCGAAGTATGTTTCAGGCAGATTTCGGTTCTCCGAGAAAGAACGAAGGGAGATTAAATTATGTTAAAAGGAATTCCGGAAATACTTTCACCACAGCTTTTAAAGGTATTATGTGAGATGGGCCACAGCGACCGTATTGTAATCGCAGACGGCAACTTCCCTGTAGAATCCATGGGTAAGAATGCAGTTGTTGTACGCTGTGACGGACATGGCGTTCCAGAGCTTCTGGATGCGATCCTGACTGTTATCCCGCTTGATTCTTATGTAGAGAAGCCGGTAACATTAATGGAAGTTATGCCTGGTGATCCAGTTAAGACCCCGATCTGGGATACCTATAAGGAAATCGTTTCCAAGCATGACGACCGCGGTGCAGACGCTGTTGGAAATATTGAGCGCTTTGCATTCTACGAAGAAGCCAAGAAAGCATACTGCATCATCGCTACAGGTGAGAAGGCAGTTTACGCAAATGTTATGCTTCAGAAGGGTGTTGTTATCAACAATTAATTCCAGACTCTATGAAAAAATACAGCCTTGCTGCTGTTTTATAACAGCCTCCTATCAAAAAAGCTCCGCCGTTTTCATTCCGGCGGAGCTTTTATTTTGTATTCTTATTTACTTAATCATTGTCTTTTTTGTTTCTCTTAAGGAGCCAGATCACAACTGCAATTCCGATAATGATTACAACGACTAGAATCCAGATCAGTGATGTCATGCCGGAAGAGGTCTTCTCCACATTCTCACTGGATGCTTCCTGTCCTGCACTGTCCGTTGGAGTGGCAGCCTCAGTTGGCTTCTCTGTAGGTGCGGATGTCTCAGTCGGCTCTGGAGTCGGGGTGCTGGTTTCGGTTGGTTCTGGAGTTGGGGTACTGGTCTCAGTCGGCTCCGGAGTTGGAGTGCTTGTATTAGTTGGTTCCGGAGTTGGAGTGCTTGTATTAGTTGGTTCCGGGGTCGGGGTGCTGGTATTGGTTGGTTCTGGAGTTGGGGTGTTGGTTGGCTTCGGAGTTGGGGTTGCAGTTGCCTTTGCCTTAGTGTCTGCTGCAGCTTTTCCAACAGCCTGTGCATCATCCTCAGAATTCATATCAATTCCATCTTCCGCCTGCGGCTCTGCCACGTCAGAATTGTCAGCTGCTCCAGCCTCTTCTGATCCATTGCCTGCAGCGTTCGTTTCATCCGTATCTGCAGCCACTGCTGCATCAGCTGTACCTGTCTCTTCTGCTGCCTGCGCAGTGTCAGGAATCAGTTCTACACTGCTCTGCTCAGTATTAGTAGCCTGTGCAATGTCTACCCAGCCAGATACATCGCCTGCTGTGGTTTTGCCCCAGATGCCGTCCTTGCCGGTGTCAACTTCTACGTCAATATGTAATTTCTCGCCGTTGGCAATGTTGCAGCCGCCGGATACTGTGCCATATTTCTTGCCAGGTCCCTTGTAAAGGGAAACAGAACCATCTTCCTTGGCATTTACGGTAATGTCATAATTCACATCTGTACTTCCATACAGGGCAAGCTCGGAAGCAACAGCCTCAGCAAGAGTTGCTGGCTTCAGATATTTCTCTTCAAGGAAGCCAAACATTCCGTGAAGCTGTGTATACAGCCACAGGTTTCCTGCATCGTCCTTGCTCTCTCCTTCTACATGGATAGCCGTTCCATTAGGAATCAGTTCATCGTTCAGCTTCGGACTGTCAGTACTTGTCTCAGAAAACATGTCCACTCCGCCGTCCGGTGATTCCACAATCATATAATAATCGGTTTTATAATCTACCTGCTGTGATTTCCCTGCATCTGCAAAAGCGCTTACAGACATACAGAGGGTGAGAACCACAGCCAGCAGCAATCCCAGCTTTTTCTTCATAAATGTCCCCTTTTCCCTGTTATATACTTTTTTATGCTAGTCTTTATTGTACCACATCACCAAGAAGTTGCAACCACTTTTTTCTTTATTTTTCCAGTATTCGAGCCGGATAAGAGTGGTTTTACTTCTTGAACGACAAAAGGCCCGGCGTTCGTGGTATAATCAGTTTATGCTACTTTTCTGAACTGTATAAAACTTACGGCAGGATCAGAAAAAATCAGGCAACGCCGCGTCAGATGCTGAAACTCGTTATCTATGCAGCAATGAATCGAATCTACTCAAGTCGAGATATCCGAAAAGCATGTAAACGGGATATCAACTTTATGTATCTCCTTGAAGGAATGCCTGCTCCTGATCATGCAACGATTGCGCGTTTTATCTCCCTACATTTTTCTGCCTGCGCAAAGGTTCTGCTTGCCCAAATGTCAGATCTGCTCTATCTTCTTGGTGAGATTTCGGGAAAGACCATTTTTATTGATGGCACCAAGATTGAATCGGCGGCCAATAAATATACATTTGTATGGAAACGGGCTATTACGAAAAATCAGGCCCGGTTATACACAAAACTAACTTCTTTTGTGGCTGAATGCGAAGAACTCTATGGAATCAGGACCGTATACCATGACCAGATATCCATCCACACATTAAAACGGTTAAAAAAGCAGTTGTGCCGCGTCAAAGTACAGGAGGGAATTGTGTTCGTGCATGGAATTGGACGTAGAAAAACACAGTTGCAGAAATCCCTGGAACAGCTGGATCAATATCTGGAGAAACTAAAGGAATATACGAAAAAACTGTATACGCTTGGAGATAGAAACAGTTATTCCAAAACAGACCCGGATGCGACCTTCATGAGAATGAAAGAAGATGCGATGCTGAATGGACAGTTAAAACCTGCTTATAACATCCAGCACGGAGTGGACTCTGAATACATCACATGGATTGATATTAGCCCGCGTCCAACCGATACATGCACCCTGATCCCTTTTTTGAAAGATATGGAGAGTCACTTAGGATTTAAATATTCAGAAATCGTTGCAGATGCCGGATATGAAAGTGAAGAAAACTATCTTTTCATTGAGGGAAACGGACAGACCGCCTATATAAAGCCGCAGAACTATGAGATTTCGAAAACCCGAAAATACAAAAAAGACATCAGCAGAAGAGAAAACATGGAGTATCACGCAGACAGAGACAGCTATATCTGTCGGAATGGAAGGGAACTGACTGTTACAAATGAACGCAGAAGTAAAACAGCCAGCGGATATGTCAGTGTAAAAACTTATTATAGAAGTCCAGACTGTACCGGCTGTCCTTATAAAACGGAATGTATCAAGGGAAACAACTGCAAAACACCTATGGAAAAACGTGATAAAGTGCTGATGGTTTCAAAGACGATGAGTCAAAAACGTGCAGAAGATCTGGAACGGATCACAAGTGAGTATGGAACGATGCTCCGTATGAATCGCAGTATTCAGGCCGAAGGTTCATTTGCTGATGTAAAGGAAGACATGAATTTTCGAAGATATCTGTACCGAGGAAAAGCAAATGCACTGGCAGAGAGCATCCTTTTGGCGATGGGACGAAATATCAATAAGCTTCATTGCAAGATTCAGACCGGAAGAACGGGGAGTCATCTTTTTTCATTAAAGACAGCATAGATTTTAATGGTTGAAAACAAAACAGTTTGAAATCAGGCATGCCGAAAGGGATGTCTGGGAATGAACTGTGTTTATAAGGGATGGGGGCGAAATCACAACCGATTTCGCCCCCATTTGGGCATAAAGCAGGGCTGCCGCCCAGCAAAAAATATTTGCTAGTGCGACAGCCCCTTTGTGTTACAGGAAATTGTGTCCTGTAACACAAAAACGCTCTGCGATTTTTAAAATCTTTTGCAGTTTACTGCTCGTCTTCTTCACAGGTGTTGTGACAGTCTCTTGTCTTTCCGTAGCTTTTGGCACCGTGGAGAGACTGGCTGGCATTTGTCTTTTCGGATGTCGTGCGTTCTGAGGTGCTCTGCCTTGCAGAGGTTGAATTGGATGCTTTGGAAGTAGTTTTGGAAGTTGCGTTTTTTGTCATAGCGATTGCCTCCTGAAAATAATTTTCGGCGAGCGCCGGAATGCCGGTCGCTTACCGTTACCGTAGTAGTATTCCGTGAATTCGGAAAAGTATACGGCAAATGATACTTGCAATTTATGTGTTGCAATTTTCTGGAAACTGTATTATAATTCCTAGTGTAAAAAAACTTACCCTTCAAATAGTTTTTTTTACAAACCCCTTATTAATTATTTATACTCCCCTCGAAGCGACCGACAGCTCCCCTGCCGGTCGCTTCTCTTTGTTTGCTTTATCATCCGCGATATATATGTCAGCAGATCGGCGGGATAAAAGATGTATAGCAGAACAGAGTTTGCGCGCGTGAATGACCGTAAGCAGGATGGCGAATACTATATAATACCGGGGAGAGAATGCCCGGCTGTAAGGAGGCTAAGATATGCTCGAGACAGTTCCGGCAAAACTGCTGGATGCATACGCGCAGGATGAGAATGCGCTTGTGGTCGATCTGAGGTCGTCGGAAGAATATCAGTCAGGGCACATGCGCGGGGCGGTAAATGCCCCGATGGGGCAGTTCGCGGACGGATGGCCGGAACGCGAAAGGACGATTGTGCTTTACTGCGACCGTGGAGCCATGAGCATGGCTGTCGGGAGAAGACTTTCGGAGCAGGGATATCGGGTGAAAAGCGTTGTGGGCGGGTTTTATGCGTACCGCGGGACACAGATTGTGACGGGGCGAGAATAAGGATTGACAAAAACAAAGCGCACGCATTAAGATAAAAAGAATGAGAGAGTACAAAAGGAGGAGAACATGAAGCTTTTAATCGCATCAGATATTCATGGATCTGCATATTACTGCAGAAAAATGCTGGAAGCATATGAGAAGGAGGGGGCGCAGAGGATGCTTCTGCTCGGAGACATTCTTTACCACGGTCCGAGAAATGATCTTCCGAAGGAGTATGCGCCCAAAGAAGTGATCCGCATGCTGAACGAAAAGAAAAATGAGATCTATGCCATCCGCGGCAACTGTGAGGCAGAAGTGGATCAGATGGTGCTGCAGTTTCCAGTATTGGCAGATTATATGATACTGTTTGCGGGAGAGCGGGCGATCTATGCGACACACGGACATGTATACAATGAGAACCATCTTCCGCCGCTGAAGCCGGGTGATGTTCTGCTGCATGGACATACACATGTCCTTCGGGCTGAGGAAAAAGACGGGCTTCTGATTTTGAATCCGGGTTCCACGTCAATCCCGAAGGAGGGCAATCCGCCGACCTATGCGACGCTTGAGGACGGACTGTTCCGGATCTGCACCTTTGATGGCGAACCGGTAAAGGAAGTGCAGCTATGAGCGCGCAGATGGAGCTGATGGCACCGTGCCACTTTGGTCTGGAGGCGGTGCTGAAACGGGAGATTCAGGATCTTGGATATGAGATCAGCTGTGTGGAAGACGGGCGGGTGACGTTCTACGGGGACGCAGAGGCAATTGCGGTCTCGAATATGTTTCTGCGCAGTGCAGAACGTATTCTGCTGAAGGTCGGTGCGATCCACGCGGAGACGTTTGACGAGCTCTTTGAGCGGACGCGGGCATTACCGTGGGAGGACTATCTTCCGCAGGATGCAAAATTCTGGGTGACGAAGGCGACGTCTGTAAAAAGTAAGCTTTTCAGCCCATCGGATATCCAGTCAATTGTAAAGAAAGCGATCGTAGAACGCCTGAAGACGGTCTACGGGACAGAGTGGTTCCGTGAGGATGGTGCTCAATATCCGATCAGGATCTGCTTTATGAAGGATGAGGCGGTGATCGGACTGGATACGACCGGAGAGTCCTTACACAAGCGGGGATATCGGAAGCTGACAGCCAAGGCGCCGATTTCAGAGACACTGGCTTCGGCACTGATTATGCTGACACCGTGGAAGGCAGACCGGATTCTGGTCGATCCGTTTTGCGGAAGCGGCACGTTCCCGATCGAGGCGGCCATGATGGCAGCTAATATTGCACCGGGTATGAATCGGAGCTTCCTTGCGGAGAACTGGAAGAATCTTGTGCCGCGCAGGAATTGGTACAATGCGGTCGAGGAAGCACAGGATCTCGTTGATGATACCGTTGAGACGGATATTCAGGGCTATGATATCGATGGCGAGGTGATCAAGGCAGCGCGGGAAAATGCCAGACTGGCAGGTGTGGATCATCTGATTCATTTTCAGCAGCGAGGAGTTTCAGAGCTGAATCATCCGAAAAAATACGGCTTTATTATCACAAACCCTCCGTATGGAGAACGAATTGAGGAGCGCGCAAATCTTCCGGCGCTGTATACGGAGATCGGGCGGGCGTTTTCGCGGCTTGACTCATGGTCGGAATATGTGATCACTTCTTACGATCAGGCAGAAAAATATATCGGGAAAAAAGCGGACAAGAATCGGAAGATTTACAATGGTATGATTAAGACCTACTATTATCAGTTTTTGGGACCGCGCCCGCCGAAGCGCAGAAATGAGGAGAAGGCCTAAGGCATGAAACAAAAATATTCTGCAGGGTTTTTGACGGGGCTGCTGTTGGCTGCGTTGCCTTCTGTTGCAGCTCAGGCTGAAATTTCAGAGCTTTTGCGGGGATTGCCATCAAAATACTGCTCGGCAGAGGATGGACGAAGGCCGGTGGTCAAGAGCCAGGGCGGATATGGCACCTGCTGGGCGCTGGCAGCGACGTCTGCGCTGGAGGCATCGCTGCTGCCGAAAACGCATGTGATTTTTTCCGCGGATCACATGGCGCTGAATAATGCATTTTCTGTAACTTTAAACGACGGCGGAGATTATCGGATGGCGATGGCCTATCTTGCTGGCTGGCAGGGACCGGTGCAGGAGGAAGCGGATGCATATGGGGACGCATATTCGCCGGCTGGACTGCTCCCGGTGGTACATGTGCAGGAAATGCGGCTGTATGAGGATGTGCCCCGGGAAAAATTAAAGAAGGCAATTCAGACGTACGGTGCAGTGCAGACTTCCTTATATATGAGTCGTGCGACGACAGCAGAGGATCAACCATATTACAACGCATATTTTTCTGCGTATGAATATCCGACAGCCGAAGATCCGAGCCATGATGTGATTCTGGTCGGCTGGGATGATACGGTTTCCCGTTTTTTATTCCGGGATGTACCGGAAGAGGATGGTGCGTGGGTGTGTCAGAACAGCTGGGGCGGCTCCTTTGGAGATGATGGACTTTTCTATGTCTCATATGCAGATGCGACGATTGCCGGGCAGGCAATTGCCTATACGAGAATTGAATCGACAGATAATTATGACCGGATTTATCAGACAGACCCGTGCGGCTGGCAAGGCAGCCTCGGATATGGAAAAGAAATGTGCTGGTTTGCCAACCGCTATGAGGCAGAAGAAGCAGAGCTTTTGGCGGCGGTCGGTTTTTATGCGACAGGAACGGACACAACTTATGAGATTTATTTCCAGCCGGACGGATCAAATGGCCGGGAGGAACGAACGCTGCTGCAGGCCGGGAGTGTTCAGGAGGCAGGCTATTATACAGTGGATCTGGAAAAGGCAATAGCGCTTTCGAAAGGGGAAGCATTTTATGTGATGGTAAAGATCCGTACGCCGAGAAGCCGATTTCCGGTGGCGGCGGAATATCATTCGGATGCGCATACGGCAACGGTGACGACGGATGGGAAATATGGCTATCTCAGCAGCGACGGAGAAAGCTGGATTCATACAGAAAAAACATTTGGAGCGAATATCTGTCTGAAGGCTTATACCAGTACAGCATACAAAAATTAACTGGACTAATAACGCAGAATGAATTTTCATTCTGCAAAGAAGAAAAACGCAGGCGTAGCGGGCTACGTCAAGTTTTTCTGATGTCGCAGATGGAAATTCAGGCAAGTTATGTGGTACAGTTATTTGCAGTATGTTGTACTGGGGTGTGACGGAAAAATTATTTCTGTAATTTGCACGCTGCTGTGTAATATGCATTTTACGAAAAGTATTCGAATATGTTAAAAACAGACAAAAGAATCAACGGAGGGAAACATGGAGCATAGAATCATATTTGCGACCGGAAATGCCGGAAAGATGAAAGAGGTGCGGATGATTCTCGGAGAACTCGGCATTCCGGTGCTCTCAATGAAAGAGGCTGGCATTGCAGCTGATATCGTGGAGAATGGAAAAAGCTTTGAAGAGAATGCTGTGATTAAGGCAGAGACGATCCGGGATCTGACTGCAGATGGCGATCTCGTACTTGCGGATGACTCCGGACTGGAGATTGATTATCTTGATGGGGCACCGGGCATTTATTCGGCGCGTTTTATGGGAGAGGATACGTGTTATACGATCAAGAACACAGCGCTTGTGGAGAAGCTAGCCGGGGTGCCGGAAGAGAAGCGCACGGCCCGGTTTGTCTGTGCGATCGCATGCGCATTTCCGGACGGCCATACGATTACAACGCGTGGCGTTATGGAGGGGATAATTGCGCAAGAGATCCGTGGTGAGAACGGCTTTGGATATGACCCAATTTTTTATCTTCCGGAATTTGGCTGCACATCGGCGGAGATTACACCGGAGCAGAAAAATGAAGTGAGCCATCGCGGAAAAGCGTTGCGGGCAATGCGAAAAGAGTTGGAGGGTTTATTTACAAAACCAGAGAAGGAACCGGAGGCAAAGGGATGAAAAGAGCACTGATTGTGAGCGATACCCACGGGCGGGAAGAGAATCTGGAGCGGGTTCTTGCGGAGATCGGCATGCCGGATGCGTTGATTCATCTCGGGGACTCGGAGGGTGGAGAGGATACGATTCCCATGCTTGTCACCTGCCCGGTTTATATGGTGGCCGGAAACTGTGATTTTTTCTCAAGGCTTGCAAAGGCGCAGCTTGTGGAGCTTGGATGTCACCGGATCCTGATTACGCACGGACATTATCACTATGTAAGCGTCGGTATCCGGGATCTGGCAGAGGAGGCAAAGGCGAATGGCTGTGATATCGCGATGTTCGGGCATACGCATCGACCGTTGCTCGATGAAAATGACCCGGAGCTGACTGTGCTGAACCCGGGCAGCTTATCCTTCCCACGCCAGGAGGGCCGCAGGCCGAGCTATGCGTTGATGGAGTACGGGGAGAGCGGAAAGGCAAGGTTTGAAATCCGGTATTTATAGATTTGCAAAACAGAAAAAAAGCTTGACGATACGGGGATTCGTGTGGTATATTGAACGAGCGTATGGAAGCAGGCTTTTTTTTTGTGCCTAAAACAAAAAACGCAGTTTTACTGTTGACACAAAGAAAATAGGAAAGCGAGGTGGAAGTTGTGCGCGTTAGAATCACATTGGCATGTACAGAATGTAAGCAGCGTAATTACAACATGACGAAGGATAAGAAGACTCATCCGGACAGAATGGAAACGAAGAAGTACTGTCGTTTCTGCAAGAGACACACATTACACAAAGAAACGAAATAATTTCGATGGATTCGTGCAAAGGAAGTGGGAATTATGGCAGAGAAAGCAGAGAAGAGCTCTAAAAAGAGCTGGTTTGACGGCCTGAAAGCTGAATTCAAGAAGATCATATGGCCGGACCGCAAGTCGCTGGTAAAGCAGACTGGTGCCGTCGTTGCCGTTTCTATCGTGCTTGGAGTGATGATTGCAGTTCTGGATTTTATTTTCCAGTACGGCATCGACATTCTGGTGAATATCAGTTTCTAAATGAGTGAGGGCAAAGGTGATTGTATGGCAGAAGCATGCTGGTATGTAGTGCATACCTATTCCGGGTATGAGAACAAGGTAAAGGCCAACATCGAGAAGACAATCGAGAACCGGCATCTGGAAGACCAGATACTGGAAGTACGTGTGCCTCTTCAGGATGTTGTAGAAGTGAAAAACGGTGTCAAGAAAACAGTTCAGAAGAAGATGTTTCCGGGCTATGTGCTTCTCAACATGATTATGAACGATGATACCTGGTATGTTGTCAGAAACACAAGAGGTGTCACGGGATTTGTTGGACCGGGATCCAAGCCGGTACCGCTTACTGACACAGAGATGTTCAACCTGGGTATCCAGGCAGACAACATTTCCGTCGAGTTTGCCGAGGGAGATATGGTTACGGTGATCAGCGGCGTATGGAAAGATACCGTCGGTGTGATCCAGTCTATCAACGAGAGCAAGCAGATCGTTACAATCAATGTCGAGCTGTTCGGTCGTGAAACACCGGTAGAGATCAGTTTTTCTGAGATCCGCAAGGCGTGAGCGCGTCGGATTCTAAATCATGTAACAAGTCGTTATCCACGGCATTGGCCGCTGGACGTGGGAGGGAGGACTCCCGACATTACCACATAGGAGGTGCCTGACATGGCAAAAAAGGTAACAGGTTATATTAAATTACAGATTCCTGCTGGCAAAGCAACACCAGCACCACCAGTTGGACCGGCTCTTGGTCAGCATGGTGTTAATATTGTTCAGTTCACAAAAGAGTTCAATGCAAGAACCGCTGATAAGGGCGACCTGATCATTCCGGTAGTTATCACGGTTTACGCAGACAGAAGCTTCAGCTTCATCACAAAGACTCCGCCTGCAGCAGTTCTGCTGAAGAAGGCTTGCAACCTGAAGTCTGGTTCCGGAGTTCCGAACAAGACAAAGGTAGCTACTATCTCCAAGGACAAGGTAAGAGAGATCGCAGAAATGAAGATGCCGGACCTGAACGCAGGCAGCATCGAGGCAGCTATGAGCATGATCGCAGGTACCGCACGCAGCATGGGTATCACGGTTGAAGAGTAAGAATTGAACAAGTGGGAGGGTTATTCCCGCGAATACCACCAGGAGGTTATTTAATATGAAAAGAGGAAAGAAATACGTTGAGGCTGCAAAAGCGATCGACCGCGCAGCACTCTACGATGTAAATGAAGCTGTTGCACTTGTTAAAAAAGCAGCAGTAGCTAAGTTTGATGAGACAATCGAAGCTCATATCAGAACAGGCTGTGACGGACGTCATGC
>OLRQ01001030.1_pt1 | contig 24300 bp, 23 predicted proteins | sample 1671971 | NCBI WGS metagenome assembly OLRQ01 (sample SAMEA3136631, study PRJEB25190) | human gut metagenome | biome: human gut; feature: human-associated habitat; material: faeces | place: Austria | collected 2013
CGGCCTGCGGCCAGACGCCGTTGTGGTCGACCCTCCGCGCAAGGGCATGAGCGCGGAGGCCGTCGCGGCTGTCGCGTCGATGTATCCTGAGTGCGTGGTCTACGTCTCCTGCGACCCCGCCACACTCGCGCGCGATATCCTGCGCTTCACCGAGTATGGCTACGAGCTGAAGAAGATCACTGCGGTGGACATGTTCCCGAGAACATGCCACGTTGAATCCGTGTGTCTGCTGATAAAAGCAAAATAAACTAAATGCATAAAGGAGAGATCGTATGGCAATGTTCACCAAAAGACGTCCCTTGGGCGAAGCCGGAACGGCAAAGTCCGGCGGCTTGGGGCGCACTCTCGGCATCATCCTCGGCGTAGCCCTCATCGCCATCCTTGTGATGTCCTGCTTCACGCGCGTCCCCACCGGCAACACCGGTATCGTCACGACCTTCGGCAAGGTCGAGAACTACACGCTTGACGCCGGCATGCATTTCAAGCTGCCATGGCAGAAGATAGTCAAGATGGACAACCGCGTCCAGAAGCAGAGCATTGACCTCATGTGCTTCTCCTCTGATATTCAGGAGGTCTCCATGACCTACACCATCAACTATCAGATAAGCAAGGCCGATGCGATGACCATCTACTCCACCATCGGCATCAACTACTATGAGACTGTCGTCATCCCCTGCATCACGGAGTCCGTCAAGACCGTCACCGCGCGCTACACCGCCGAGGAACTGGTCGGGATGCGCAGTGAGCTTGCGTCGGCGATTGAGGCAGACCTCTCGGCGAAGCTTATAAAGTACAACATAGAGCTTGTCTCCACCTCGGTCGAGAATATGGATTTCACCGACGTGTTCACTGAGGCGGTCGAAGCGAAGCAGGTCGCGGCGCAGAACAAGCTCACCGCGCAGACCCGTGCGGAGCAGGAGGTCATTGAAGCTGAGGCCGCCGCGAGGGTGCAGGTCATTCAGGCTCAGGCTGACGCCGACGCGATGCTTGCCAAGGCGCAGGCAGAAGCCGAAGCCACGCGCATCCGCGCAGAAGCCGAGGCCGAAGCGAACGCGAAGGTCGCGGCGTCCCTGACCGAGGCACTGATAAAATACACCTACGCGCAGGCCTGGGACGGCAAGTACCCGACGTATTACGGCGGCTCAAGCAGCACGATGCCGGTCATCGACCTGAGATAAGGGGCCGGCAGCCCACCCAGCGTCGGCTTCGACAGGGCGCGCCGGCTTTTTCCAAAATAATGTGTTGATAAGCTAAAAAAATACTTGAATTGTACAAGTCACTGTGTTATACTTATCAAGCTGTTATTTTGAACATAATCGAAAGGATTGAAATAAATGAGCGCACTCAACATTGTTCTTACCATTCTTCAGGTTCTGTCCGGCCTCGCCCTTACTGTCATCGTCCTGATGCAGAGCGGCAAGAGCGCGGGTCTTTCCGGCTCCATCTCCGGCGGTGCCGACACTTTCCTGTCCAAAGGCAAGGCAAAGACTCTTGACGCAAAGCTCGCAAGGTGGACCAAGTGGTTTGCCCTCGCTTTCGTTCTGCTGACTCTTGTTCTGCATTTCGTCTGATTTCGTTTGATAAACTGACACTCCCGCATATGCGGGAGTGTTTTTCTTTTATAATTTCTATAATTATAAATAGACGCCGGAGCTTTTGCTCCGGCGCTTTAAATTTTTATTTATCCATGTACGCTGCGAGCACGCCCTTATAGGTCATGTAGCAGTCAAACTTGGAGACGACCTCAAACGGCGCATGCATGCTCAGCACGGGAACGCCGGCGTCGATGGTGTCAATATTGCGGTTGGCCATGAACTTTGCGATGGTTCCGCCGCCGCCCTGATCGACCTTGCCAAGCTCCGCCATCTGCCATACGACACCCTTGTCGGCGTACAGGCGGCGCAGATACGCGACGATCTCGGCGGAAGCGTCGCTCGTGCCGGACTTGCCGCGCGCGCCGGTGAACTTGCAGATACCCATGCCGTAGTTCAGCTTTGCAGCGCTGCGCTTCTCAGAGACCTCGGCATAATTCGGGTCAAAGGCGTTGCAGACGTCGGCGGACAGGCAGAAGCTGTTCTCGAAGCAGCGGCGCAGGGATACGCCCTGAGACTCGCACAGATCCTCCATGAAGCAGTCAAACGCGGCGCTCTGCATACCGCTGACGCCCTCGGAGCCGATCTCTTCCTTATCGGCGAGGATGCAGACGCTGGTCTTTTCAGGATCCTCAACATCGAATATCGCCTTCAGCTCGGCATAGGCGCAGACTCTGTCGTCATGGCCGTAAGCGCCGATCATAGAGCGGTCAAGGCCAATCTCGGTCACATCATAAGCGGGGACAGCAACCAGCTCTGCGGAGAGGAAATCCTCCTCAGTGATGCCGTACATATCGTTAAGCAGGCTCATAACCGCGAGCTTTACGCGATCCTTGCCCTCGTCGGCATAGGGAGTGCTGCCTATGAGAATATTCAGCCCCTCGCCGGAAATGCCCTCGGCCATTGTCTTCTTCATCTGGTCGGCGGCGAGGTGCGGCAGCAGATCGGTTATAACGAAGCGTGGCTCGCCCGGCTCACGGCCGATGGTGACTTCAACGGTCTCACCGCTCTTGAGCGCGACAACGCCGTGCAGCTCCAGCGGAATGGTGACCCACTGGTACTTTTTGATGCCGCCGTAGTAGTGCGTCTTGAAGTAGCACAGTTCGTCGGTCTCATACATGGTTATCTGCTTGAGGTCGAGGCGCGGGGAATCGACGTGCGCGCCCGCAATCACTGCGCCCTCGGCGAGGCTCTTCTTGCCGATGACGGCAAGCATGAGCGCCTTGCCGCGGTTATTTCTGTATATTCTCATGCCGGGCCTCAGCTCCATGCCGAGCTCATACTCGACAAAGCCCTGCTCCTCGGCCAACGCAATTGCGTTTTTGACCGCCTCGCGCTCGGTACGGGAGTCGTTCAGGTAGCTCATATACTGCCCGCAGTAATCCTCAACGGCGATGCGCTCATCTGTGTCGATAAGGTCATATCCGTTCTTCTGCTCGTAAAAGAGCTTGCTTCTCAGTTCATCCATTTCACAAAACCTCCTCAAATGTCTTTCTGCATTTTTCTATAAATTCTTCCTGCGAACCGTTGTTTTCAAGAACATGGCTGCATTTTTGGATGAAATACTCATTTGGCCGCTGGGCGTTGACGCGCATCATCGCATACTCGCGGCTTATACCGTCACGGCGCATGATACGGTCGATTCTGACCTCGCGGTCGGCGATGACGCCGATGGTTGCGGTGCAGCGCTTGGCAAGGCCGCTGGAAAACAGCTCTATCGCGTCTATCGCGGCAAGCGTACCGCCGTTCATCGCGTGCTCGCGCAGGATACGGCGTATCTCAAGATTTATGTGCCTGTGCGTGATTATGTTCAGGTCGCGCAGGGCTTCCTCGTCGGTGAACACCACCGCGCCGAGCGCCTTGCGGTCGAGCTTCCCGTCAATGACCGCGCCTGGGAAATACTTCTCTATCTCGTCGAGCATCAGCCTGTCGGTCTCAAGCATCCGGTGATACACGGCATCGCAGTCTATCAGCAGTGCGCCGCGGCGCTCAAGCTCATTGAGCGCAGTGGTCTTGCCGCAGCCTGTGCCGCCCGTGATGCCGATTATCTTCATACTATCGACAAGCGCGTCGGCTATCTCATCCGCCGGAAGCGCGCCCTGACGCAGGATCCTGTACGGTGTGCGGCTGAGGTCTATCAGCGTCGATTCACACCCGATGCCGCATTCTCCGCCGTCAAGCACGGCGTCGATCTTGCCGTCGAAATATTTCAAAACGCTGTCGGCGTTTTTGGGGCTTGGCTCGCCGGACGGGTTCGCCGAAGGGGCTGCAAAGGGTACGCCGCTTTTTTCGAGCAGCTCCAGCGTCAGCGGGTGATCCGGGCAGCGCAGGCCGACCGTCTCCCCTCCCGCGCGGACTATCTCCGGCACACAAGGCTTGGCTTTCATCACTATCGTCAGCGGCCCAGGCCAGAACTTTTTCGCGAGTGTATACGCCTGCGGCGGGACATTTTCGCAGTAGCGCTCCATCGACGCCGCGTCATGCACCATGAGCGACAGGGGCTTGACCTCCGGCCGCCCCTTGACCTCGTATATTTCCGCCACGGCTTTCTCGTCAAGACCGTTCCCCGCGAGGCCGTACACAGTCTCCGTCGGGACGGCTACGAGTCCGCCGACGCGCATTATTCCGACAAGCTCGTCGGTGCAGCTTATATATCTCTTTGTGTTCACGTCACGCCTCCGACTGTGCCCGCAGCTTCTCCGCCTGATCCGCTGTGACCAGAGCGTCTATCAGCGGGTCAAGGTTGCCGTTCATGATGGCAGCAATATTGAAATTCTTGTTGTCGCCTGTGAGCCGGTGATCCGTCACGCGGTTCTGCGGGAAATTATACGTCCGCACGCGCTCGCTCCGGTCGCCGGAGCCGATCTGGCTCTTGCGCTCGGCGGCGACAGCCGCGGCCTGCTTCGCCTGCTCCGCCTCGTACAGCTTGGAGCGAAGTATCTGCATCGCGCGGTCTTTGTTTTTATACTGGCTGCGCTCGTCCTGACACTCTACGACCGTCCCCGTCGGGAGATGCGTTATTCTTATCGCGCTCTCGGTCTTGTTGACATGCTGCCCGCCCGCACCTGACGAACGGTAGGTGTCGATCTTCAGATCGTTCATGTCGAGCTTGAAGTCCACGTCCTCTATCTCCGGCAGGACGGCAACAGTCGCTGCAGAGGTGTGTATCCTGCCGCCAGACTCCGTGACCGGAACGCGCTGTACGCGGTGCCCGCCGGCTTCAAACTTGAGCCGCGAGTACGCGCCCTCGCCCTCTACGACAAAGCTGATCTCCTTTATGCCGCCAAGCTCCGTCTCATTGATGTTCGCTATCTCTATCCGCCAGCCTCTCGACTCGGCGTACATCGAGTACATTCTGAACAGGTCGGCCGCGAAGAGCATCCCCTCTTCCCCGCCGACACCGCCGCGTATCTCCATGATAACGTTCTTCGCGTCGTTCGGATCCTTGGGCAGAAGCAGCAGCTTTATCTTCTCCGACAGCTCCGCCATTCTGGACTTGGCCTCGGCGTACTCCTCCTGCGCAAGCTCGCGCATCTCCGCGTCGTCCATGAGTTCAAGCGCGGCGCGCATATCCTCCCCGGCACGCTCATACTCGCAGTACGCCCCGACGATCGGCGCAAGCTCCCGCGCCTCACGTTCGCAGCGCGCGTACAGCGCGGGGTTGGAGTAAGTCTCCGGTTCCTCCATGCGGCGCTGGAGCTGCTCATATTGATTTTTCAGTATTCTGAGTTTATCGAGCATTGAAATCTCCGGACAAAATTATGATATTAAATCATACCATAGTTTTCGCTTTGTGTAAACCCGAATAATATCCCGAGCGCTTGTAAATTTTCTGCGTCGATGATATAATCGATCTGCGGGTCAGAGCCGCAAATAATACGGAAAGGGTGATCTTTTATGAAAATAAAACGTGTACGGAGGGTTCACGCTTTCTAACCCTCCAATAATTTTTTGGAGAATCATCAGTGAAAAATCAAATTTCTGTCCGCGAAGCGATCACCGCTGAGGAAACCGCGCGCTTCTGGCGCGAGCTGGGCGCATACCACGACCGAGACATATTCGCGAACGCAGAGAGCGAAGAGCGCGAATATTTTCATGGCAGCGAATACCGCGAGGCGGTACAGGCCGCACATGACCGCGCCGCCGACCGCTGCCACTATCTTTTCTTTGGGCGTGGCGGCATTGATATCGGATTTGCGCTCGCGTCGCTCTTCACGAGCGAGGACGGCAAGCTTTTTGTTCTGGAATTCTGCGTCCTGCCGGAGTACCGCGGCAGCGGCACGGGGCACGACTGCGCCGCGGCGCTGCTCGGCTGGGCAAGGGCGCGGGGCATGAAATACGCGGAGCTGAACTGCGCCGAAGAGCGGCGGGTAAGGTTCTGGAAAAGTCTCGGCTTTGTTCCGAACGGCGTCGACGAATGGGGTGAGCCGCTGATGCTGCTGCCGCCGGAGGAGGACATCCCGTTCACGGTCGAAGCGGTCTCCGCCGCGGATTGGCAGCTGCTGAAGCTGGAGAATGGTTTTCGCTCCGAAATCGGCGAGGAGCCGCTGGACGATGCCGGTCAGGAAAGGCTCAAGTCGGCTGTTCGTGACGACCGCATCACGTTTTTCGTCCTGAAGCGCGGATATCGCTGCGTCGGAATGTGCAGCGTCGCGGCAGTGTTTTCAAGCTTCCGGTGCGAAAACGTCGGTATCTTTGAAGACTTCTACATTGAGCCGGTGTTCCGCGGGCACGGCGGCGCAAGACTGTTGACCGACGCAGCGCATAGCTTCGGCCGCGAACAGGGCTACACTGACATAACCGTCACCTGCGCACCGTGCGACGAGGACATGTACAATTCCCTCGGCTTCGCAACGCGTCTCGGCAGCGTATACGCTAACATCTGAACAGCAAGTAAAAATCACAGTGGGAAATTCCACTGTGATTTTTTGGCGTAAAATATCACTCCGCAAGCGCTTTTTCAACGGCGGCGCGTATTTTTTCCGCCTGCTCGGCGCAGTTATTGATGTTCAGCTCGTTCTCACGGCGGGTGACGAATTTATAGGTCTCGTCGCTGCTGTACCGCGCCATATCGACGATGTACAGTCTCGCGCAGCGTATGGCGGCAAATGCAAGCTCCGCGGCTTCGCCTACATAGTGCATCGAATCCTTGGGGCAGATCTCGGCAAGTCCGGCTATAAGCTCCAGCGCCTGACCCATCATGTTGATTATCTCCTGATCGATGCAGACGGCGGGCTGGCGCGCGGCCTCGATCGTTCTCGCGTCGCCCTCCTTGATCGCGCGGCGGAGCGGCCCGCGGGACTTCACGTCCTCGTCGATGAGGTGCACCATGTAGCCGCGCAGAGTCTCGATGTTGCGCGCGATATACTGCGCCTTTTCGCCGCTCTGGTCGCATGCGGCAGCAGCTCTGGCCGCAAGGGACATCGCGACCGCTGCAGTCATTGCGGCGGCACTCCCCGTCTCAAGGCGACTGTCAGGTGCGGCGAGAGCCTTTGTGAACTCCTCCGCGTTCTTTTCCCTGAATATTTCGATGATCAATTTGTCTGCCATGGTACGCCTCCTTATTCACGGTTAAATTCTCTGAGGGACAGCCCCTCGTTTTTCTGCAAAGCCCAGTTGATGCACCATTCGGATGTGAACAGCAGGAGGTTGTTGCCCTTGAAGTCCTGCACCCACTTGGTATCGCTCGTGAGGTTGAGCGCGTGAACGTCGATATTCTCGTTGTCGATCCAGCGGACATGCTCAAACGGCATGTTGCGGCGGCGGATATCAACGCCGTATTCGCTCTTGAGGCGGTATTCCAGCACCTCAAACTGAAGCACGCCGACGACGCCGACAATGACCTCCTCGACGCCGGTATACGGCTCGTGGAAAATCTGTATCGCGCCCTCCTGCGCTATCTGCATGATGCCCTTCTCGAACTGCTTGCGCTTCATCGTATCGACGCGCTCCACAGCCGCGAAATGCTCCGGCGCGAAGGTTGGAATTCCCTCGAAGCAGGCATTCATCCCTTTCTCGCATATCGTGTCGCCTATCGAGAAGATGCCTGGGTCGAATACGCCGATGATGTCTCCGGCGTAAGCCTCGTCGATTATGGCGCGGTCAGACGCCATGAGCTGCTGCGGCTGGGCAAGGCGGAGCGCCTTGGCGCCCTGAACGTGATAATATTCCTTCTCGCGCTCAAACTTGCCGGAACAGATGCGCATGAACGCGATACGGTCGCGGTGCGCCTTGTTCATGTTAGCTTGTATCTTGAAAACAAAGGCCGAGAAGCGCGGGTCGAACGGGTCGATTATATCGTCGTTCGAGATGCGCGGCAGAGGCGGCATGGTCAGCTTCAGAAACTGCTCAAGGAAGGGTTCAACGCCGAAGTTATTGAGCGCCGAGCCGAAGAACACCGGACTGAGTCGGCCGCTTCTGACCTTTTCGATGTCAAAGTCATAGCCCGCGCCGTCAAGCAGCTCGATATCGTCGGCAAGCGTTTTGCGCAGACGTTCGCCTATCAGCTCGTCCAGCTTCTCGGTCTCGTCCAGCTTACACTCGATAGCGCTGATGCGGCTCTGCCCGCGGTGGAATTCGCTGAACGCGAGTATTTCCTGCTTCTCGCGGTCATACACGCCCTTGAACTCCTGCCCGCAGCCGATGGGCCAGTTCATCGGATAAGTCCCGATGCCGAACTCGTTCTCCAACTCCTCCATGAGGTCGTACGGACTGCGCGCCTCGCGGTCGAGCTTGTTGATAAAGGTGAATATGGGGATGTGCCGCATGGCGCATATCTTGAAGAGCTTGCGGGTCTGCGGCTCGATGCCCTTTGCGGCGTCGATGACCATGACGGCGGAGTCCGCCGCCATAAGCGTCCGATACGTGTCCTCTGAGAAGTCCTGGTGGCCGGGGGTGTCGAGGATGTTGATACAGAAGCCCTCGTACTCAAACTGCATAACGGACGAGGTTATTGATATTCCGCGCTGCTTCTCAAGCTCCATCCAGTCTGACACCGCATGGCGCGCCGTGGCCTTGCCCTTGACGGAGCCTGCGGTCTGTATCGCTCCGCCGTAAAGCAGGAGCTTTTCTGTAAGTGTGGTTTTACCGGCGTCGGGGTGCGAGATTATCGCAAAGGTTCTCCGGCGGCCGATCTCGGTTTTCATATCTGGCATAATTATCTCCAACAAAACAATCTAACGAATAATTATTTTAGCATATGTTTCCCGCAAAAGCAAAGATTTTATTACTGTTTCAAAGCATCACAGATAATTTTTATATTCTCGTCCGAATATTCTATCTCCTCGGAGTACATGCGCAGGTTTTCCGCGTGCTGCTCCGGCGGCGACACGGAGTCGAGCGCGGCCACGATGGCCGTACTGAGCATGGCAAAGCGCAGAGTCTCCGGCGATTCAAAATGCCGGTATACAAAGTACGATGCCAGGCGCTCATACCGCGGCAGGTTCGGCACGGTAAAGGTGTATATGCTGCGCAGAGAATCCAATTCCGCGCCCCACGACTTGTGCATCCGCTCAAGCCCGGAGTAAAACTCTGCCCAGCGGCGCATATCGAGCGGCGGCATCTCTGTGCCGCACAGTGCGCAGGCCGCGGCCATGCGCTGGTGCAGCGGGTGCGCCCTATCGGCAAGCGTATGGAGGATTTTTCCGCGCAGAAGGTAGATTTCGTTCTCCTCTGCGCTGTCCTCGTCCGGTTCTCCGTCGTCCTCGGCAATGAAGCCAATTGGTGCGTCGCTTGAATACAAAAGCCGCACGACCTCCTCGCAGCAGAGGCCAAGGCCGGATTCCTCGCGCCCGCCCGTGAAATTATAAAAACGCGGGTGCTCGGCGCAGATATCGCACAGCGCGTCCTCGCCGAGTGCGAGTATCAGCCGGCAAAGCCCATCGCCGCGCAGAAACGGGCAGCGGCCGTCCTCCGTCATAACAAAATGCGGCTCCGGCTCCGCAGAGATATGCGCGCGCAGCTCGCCGCCTATCGCGCCTGACAGCTCCGCATAATAATCCGCGGTGTCCTCGTCGATATCTATCTCCCAGCCAGCGCAGCAGCTGTGACGGCAGGCAGAGGCAATGCAGCGGAAGTCATCGTAAAAATCTGGTTTTATATATCTCATAGTATTATCAAAATATATCCCTGCCATGGGCAGGGATATATTATTCGGCCTAGCGGCTTTTAATGTTTCTTATGGTTATATTAAACACCGCGCCGCAGTAGATCATCAGGCAGCAGGTGTAAAGCCAGAACATCAGCAAAATAACGGACGCAAGCGAGCCGTACACAAGCGGATACTTGGCCGACGCGCTTATAAAAATTGAGAACACGACGCAGACCACGACCGAGGCGACCGTCGAGAGTATTGCGCCGCCGAAGGTGTGATAATTATCGCTGCTCCGCTTCGAAATCTCGTACACGCCCCAGATTATCACAAAAAATATCCCGAACAGGACGATAAATCTCAGCCAGTTCCATGAGTTGCTGATATCTATAAACGGCAGCAGCTCGTTAATTTTATCAATGACGGTGTGTCCCGTGAGCATGACGAGCACCGCGAAGTACAGCGCCGCGAGGAACAGCAGCGAGAAAACGATGCTGAACAGGAAGCCGAACAGCCCCTGGAAGCGCTGACCTCCCTGCATGTCCCCTATCGTGGCCTGAAGGCTGCGGCACGCGGCCGAGGCCGACGTGACCAGAACGGTAAGCCCCGCGACCATCATGGCGTTGCTGTTATTTGAGGCGACGTACAGGAGAAAATCCCTGATCGATCTCGCCGTCTCTGCGGCCATGAACTTCTCCGCGAAGCTGAGAACCGTCATCGCCTTACTGTAGCTGTTGCCCAGCATAGTGTACAGGCAGATTATCAGCGGGAATATTGTCATGGTCAGATAGTAAGACAGTGCGGCTGACGACCTTGTTATGTGTTTGCCCGTATACAGGCGGGCAAATTCTTTTACAAAGCTGATGGATTTGTTGACCATTAAAATCTCTCCGGTAAAAAGCTCCTCCGTCCGTTGGGATGGAGGAGTTTTAATTCAGCCGCCGGTCAGCCCATGCGGTCACAAGTCATAAGACCTGTTTATTTAGAGTTGAAGAGCTTGAAAATGCTGTCGAACGGATCCTCGGCTGCGGGAGCTTCCTGCTCTGCGGGAGCGGCCGGAGCAGCGGCTGCCGCCGCTTTCTCGGATGCGCCGGTGAAGAGACCCTGCTTCTCACGCACCGGAGCCGGACGAACCGGAGCCGCGGCTGCAGCTGCGCTCGCGTTGGAGGTGCTGCCCATGTTCTGCTCGAAGCCGGTAGCGATAACGGTGACGCGGATCTCGTCCTGCATGGAAGAATCGAAGGTCGCGCCGAAGATGATGTTTGCGTCGGGGTGAGCCTTCTCCTGAACGAGGTTCGCGGCGGCCTCGACATCCTCCAGCCCCATATCCTCAGAGCCGGTGATGTTTATCAGCACGCCGTGAGCGCCATCGATGGAGGTCTCCATCAGCGGACTCTGAACCGCCATCAGGGCTGCGGCCTCAGCTTTGCCCTTGCCTGCTGCGTGGCCAACGCCCATGTGAGCGAAGCCTGCGCCCTTCATGATGCAGGTGACGTCAGCGAAGTCGAGGTTGATGAAGCCGGTGTTCTTGATAAGGTCGGAAATGCTGGTGACGGCCTGACGCAGAACGTCGTCCGCTATCTCAAACGCGTTTGCGAGAGTTATCTTCTGATCGGTCGCGTATTTCAGGCGGTCGTTCGGGATGATAAGCAGAGAATCGACCTTGCCGAGCAGCTCCTTGATACCGGAGTTTGCCTGGTCCATACGGCGCTTGCCCTCGAACTTGAACGGCGTAGTGACAACGCCGACGGTAAGTATACCGGCCTCGCGCGCGATATCCGCGACAACGGGAGCCGCACCGGTGCCGGTGCCGCCGCCCATACCGGCGGTGATGAACAGCATGTCCGCATTTTCAACGGCCTTTGCTATGTTGTTCTTGCTCTCCTCGGCGGAGTTTTTGCCGATCTGAGGGTCGGATCCTGCGCCCTGACCATGGGTCATCTTCTCGCCTATCTGGAGCTTCTGATCCGCGTTGGAAACGGCCAGCGCCTGCTTGTCCGTATTGACGGCAATAAACTCGACACCCTGTGTGCCGGTCTTTACCATTCTATTTACGACGTTGTTGCCGGCACCGCCGACACCAACTACCTTAATTGTAACAACATTTTCCGGACCCGTTTCGGCCTTGAAATCCATAGCTCTTGCCTCCCTGTATTGTTTACATCACTTTCTGTGAAATATATCTAAGCTTGGTAGTGTTTATAATATTACATTTTCCCCGCGCGGTCAATATCTTTTTTTATTTTTTTGTAAGCGTTTTGTAAATTACGCAGCATCAGTTGGGGCTGAAATGCGCGGTGGACGTATCCGACAGGTTTATGATGCCCACATCGCCCGCTTTTAGCTTTTCCATCACGGAGACAAACATTCCAAATTTATACTCGACCTCGCTGTACGAGCCGAGGATCACCGTGTATTTCCGCCCGTACGAGAACTTGACGGCGTCAGGGTCGGAGAAGTCGATGCGCGTGACGTTGGACGCCAAACCGCGCTCCTGAAGCTGATACAGTATCTCCGCGAGATACTCGACCGGCGCGATGCTTCCGTCTCCGGTCGTGAGCTGTTCGCCGATGAGCAGTGTGCCGGGGTCGAAGCCGACTATCGGGATGAGCTGATCCTGCTCACCGTCGGCCGCCTTGCCGAGCACCTTGCAGTTATGGTCGAGCGTCCAGTCCTCGTCACCGACGACGAGGTAGGCCATAGCCTTGCTCTCCGTCACGGTAATGGTTATCCTGTCGGGGAGGCTTCGCGTGATGGAAACCTCCTCAATGTACGGCAATTTTGCGAGCGCACGGCTGACAGCGGCGATACGGTCGTAGAAAAACAGGTTATCGCCGTCCTCTATGTCTATGGCCTTTATTATCTCTTCATCGGTGTAATGCTCGTTGCCCTCCACACGTATATCGTGCACGCGGAAAAGGACGCTCATCACAAATATTGCCGCTATAACGACAAGGACGAAGCCGATCAGCGCATTGACGCTGGTGTGCTTCCGCGGGGCGTTATGCTCGCCGTGCTTGCTCTCCGGCGGCTGCTGTGAGTGTAGGCTGTGTGCCATTTATCATTTTCCTTTCGGGATATGTATTAATATTCAAGATTCACATCCGCACCAAGCGAGCGGAGCTTGCGGTCAAACCGCTCGTACCCGCGGGTGACGTGCCCGTCGTCACGCACGACGGTCTCCCCTTCCGCGCAAAGTCCGGCAATTATCATTGCCGCGCCGCCGCGCAGGTCGGTCGCGTTGAGCATCGTGCCGCGCAGGCGGTCAACTCCCCATATCTCCGCCCTGCGGCCAGATACGGTGATATCCGCGCCGAGACGGCGCAGCTCCGCCGCCTGACGGAAGCGGTTTTCAAATATGTTCTCGGTTATAAGCGTTCTTCCCTCGGCCTTCAGCAGCGCCGCCATGAGCACCGGCTGCGCGTCGGTCGGGAAGCCGGGGTACGGCGCAGTCGATATCTCCTCGACGGCCTTCAGCCGCCCGTCGGATATGAGCCTGACGGAACGTTTATTTGATATTATATCACATCCTGATTGATTTAGGAAGTAGAGAACCGTAGAAAAATGCGCGGGATCCACGCCGCGAAGCTCAACATCGCCCCCGCAGGCGGCCGCTGCGCAGGCAAGAGTCGAGGCGACGATCCTGTCGGGCATTATTCTGAAGCAGACCTGCGTCTCCGGCTCCATGCCTCTGATGTATATATCCCCCGTGCCAGCGCCGCTTATGTCGGCTCCAAGAAGGTTCAGATACTCCTGGAGCGCGATTATCTCCGGTTCACGCGCAGCACCGTGGATAACGGTCTCGCCCTTCGCCGCACACGCGGCAAGCACCGTATTCTCCGTCGCGCCGACGCTCGGAAACGGCAGCACGATCTCCGCGCCGCGAAGCTCCGCCGCGTGACAGTATATCTCACGCCCGTTCTCCTCAATCTCTGCGCCGAGGCTGCGCAGCGCCGCGAGGTGCAGGTCTATCGGCCTTTTTCCCAGCTGGCATCCGCCGGGGAGCGACAGTCTCGCCTCGCCGCAGCGGGCGAGCAGCGCGCCCATGAAGATGACCGACGAGCGCATCTCCTCCATCAGGTCATGCGGTATCGCACAATACGAAAGCTGCGTGGAATCTATGTACACGTCGCCGCCGCGCTGTTCGGCGGTGCATCCGAGGTGCCGCACTATGCGCAGCGCTGCGTCAACATCCCGAAGCTGCGGCACATTCAGCAGCTCCGATCCCGCCGGCACTACGAGCGAGGCGGCAATTATCGGTAAGGTCGCATTCTTGGAGCCCTGGACAAAGCAGGCTCCATCGAGCCTGCGGCCGCCCTTTATTCGCCATATATCCAAAATAAAACACCCCCGCGCATGATTTATGCCATACTATGCCGCGGGGGCTTATTATGTGTTTTTTCTCAGTTCTTTTCGTGTACGATGTCAAGAATTATGCCGCAGATCCGGTCGGTCGCGTCAGTGACCGCGAGGGAGGCCATGGCCTTCGACATCTCGTCGAGCTTTGCCTCGTCGTGCAGCAACTCACGCACGCAGGCAAGCAGCGTCTCCGGCTCGAACTCATTTTCGAGGAACACCTTCGCGCCGCCAGCGCGCTCAAGCACACGCGCGTTTTTCTCCTGATGATTATTCGTGACGTTCGGCGACGGGACAAGGATAACGGGCTTGCCCATATACGTCAGTTCCGACAGCGTCGATGCGCCGGCGCGGCACATGATGAGGTCGGCCGCCGCCATCACGCGCGGCATGTCGAATATGTATTCCCGTATATCGACGCCGTAGGACGCGTAGTCCGGCGCAGTCTCGCTGAGCTTCTCCATGAAGCCCTTATAGTACATACTGCCGACGGAGTGGATGAGGCGGAACTCGTCAAGTCCGCGCAGCATCGGGATGATCTCGGCCATGGTGTCGTTCATATGCCCCGCGCCGAGAGAGCCCCAGACCGAAACGACCAGCGGCTTGTCTGCCGGGAGACCCAGCTCCTTTTTCGCCGAGTCCTTCGTGTAGCACGCGAACGCGCCGCGAACGGGCGTACCGGTGACGACTACGCGCTCCTGCTGCTTATAATACTTTTTGCTGTCCTCAAGGCCAAGCATTATCCTGTCCACATGCCCCGCGAGCTGCTTCGTCGTGAGGCCGGGGACGGCATTGCTCTCATGCACAGCGGTCGGAATATGCAGCTCGGACGCCGCCATGAGCACAGGGTAGCAGACATAGCCGCCAGTGCCGATAACGGCGTCGGGCTTGAAATCGCGGATTATCTTCTTCGCCTCATGCGTGGAAACTGCGACGTTTTTCAGCGTCTCAAGATTGTGCACCATCGCGCTGAGACTGTGCCCGCGGCTTATGTTGGTTATCTTCAGGGGCTTTATCTCATAGCCCTCGCGCGGCACGAGCTCCATTTCCATCTTGCCCTCGGCGCCGATGAACAGCGCCTCGCAGTCCGGCATCAGCTCGCGCAGCCGGCCGGCTATCGCCAGCGCCGGATTTATATGACCGGCAGTGCCGCCGCAGGTGAATATAAACTTCATATAAACACGTCCCTTCGGATTTTATCTTTTTATTTTTCTATGACATCCCGTGATGCGCTCAGAATGATCCCCATTTCGCCGAGCTGGATGAGCAGCGCCGTGCCGCCGTAGCTGAAAAACGGAAGCGAAATGCCAGTGCACGGCACAAGATTCGTGACGACAGCGACGTTCAGGAACACCTGTATCGCCAGCAGCGTTGTGATGCCGGCAACGACCAGAAAGCTGAATCTGTCCCGACAGTGCAGCGCGATCCAATAGCCGCGCAGGATGAGCAGCGCGAACAGCAGCAGTATCAGTGCCGCGCCGATGAAGCCCAGCTCTTCGCAGACGACGGAGAAGATGAAGTCGTTATGCTCCTCCGGCAGGTAGAGATACTTCTGCCTGCTCATGCCGAGACCAAGGCCGCTGAGACCGCCTGAGCCGATTGTATAGAGCGACTGCACGATCTGATACCCCTCGTCGGACGAGCTTGAAAACGGGTCACGCCATGTGTTGATGCGGCCGGATGCATACGGAAACAGCATAAGCAGAACGCCGATCCCGACCGCCGCCGCGCTGCCCGCGCCGATAAACCAGCCGAGCCTTACCCCGCCGAGGAACATCATCACGCCGCCTACGGCGATGATTATTATCGACGCGGAGAAATGCGGCTCAAGCACCAGCAGCCCCACGACAAGCCCCAATATCGCCGCGAACGGCAGGATGCCGTATTTAAACGTGCTCATCCTGCCGCGCATGCGACATATGAGCGAGGAAAAGCAGAGTATCACGCCGAGCTTCGCAAGCTCTGACGGCTGGAGCGTAAGCCCTCCGATGCCAAGCCAGCGCCGCGAGCCGTTGGCTTTCACGCCGATGACCGGCACAAGCATAAGCAGCACAACGGTCAACGCCATAAAATGCCACGCATAGCGGCGGTAAAACCCCATCGGGAATTTTGACGCCGCTATCATTGCCGCCGTGCCGAGCACCGCGAACAGCAGCTGGCGGGTGAAATAATAGGCCGCGTTTCCGCCCGTTATATTGCCCGGGTCGTAATACGCGCGGGCAAAGCTCGAAGACAGCACCATAACGATGCCGGCAGCAAGCAACAGCAGAACAAGAACGAAAAATGTGCTGTCAATGCTCCCGCGCCTCTTCGAGTCGTAATTAGTCGAAAAGCCGGTGAGGCGGGCACTGTCATAGCGCATTTTCCCACCTCCCCGACTTTTTTATCAAGCATTACAGGGCGTAACGCTGGAACACCCCAATAAATGATATGACAGCAAAGGTCAGAGATATGCTTGTAAACAGCAAAAATAATTCTTTCTCGCTCCACTTTTTGCCCGTCCATCCGCCCATCTCAAGATGATGGTGGAAAGGCGCCATCTTGAATATGCGCTTGCCGTGGCTGAGCTTGAAGTAGCCGACCTGAATTATGTCGGACAGAGTCTCGATGATATACATGATGCCGAGAGTGATGAGTATCAGCGGCATATCGTACGCGAAGGCCATGGCGGCAATGGCTCCGCCGAGGAACAGGGAGCCGGTGTCGCCCATAAACACCTTTGCGGGGTTGAAATTATACATAAGGAAGCCGACGAGGCCGCCCGCGAGGCCGGATGCGAATATGCCGAGTTCAAGGAACTCCTCGCCCCACGCAACGGTAACGCATACAAAGAACAGGCACACGGGAACGGAGGTGCCGCTGGCAAGGCCGTCCACGCCGTCGGTTATATTCACGGCGTTGACCGTTCCGACGATTATAAATGCCGCGAACACGAAATACAGCCACTCCGGCATGGGAACAGTTTTATTGAAGAACGGGATATAGAGGTTCGGTCGCGTGTAGCCGATGCGGCGCATCAGCAGCACGAAAACCAGTGCTGCCGCGAGCTGGAGCAGGAACTTTTTGCTTGCAGTCAGGCCGAGGTTCTGCTTCTTCTTGAGCTTTTCCCAGTCGTCCAGAAAGCCGATCGCGCCGAACACCAGAGCGAACAGCAGCACAAAGATATGCACCCAGTTCCCCTTCACAAGCGAGGGGAGGCCAATGGTCAGGCACACAAATGTCACCGCGAGGATGAATATGACGCCGCCCATGGTGGGGGTGCCGGTCTTTGCCATGTGCCAGGTGGGGCCGTTCTCTTTGATCTCCTGTCCGGCCTTCTGCTTGCGCAGCCACGGTATATAGAACTTCCCGAACGCGGTCGCGAATAAAAAGGCCAGTATGAATGCGCTTATCAGCTTTATCGTCATCGTATTTTCCTCTTCCCGTGTTGACTTTATCCCGCAGAGCGCGGCAGATCATTTCTTCAAACAATCGGATACTATCTCGCGCTCATCCATATGATGCTTTTCGTGGCCGACGACCTGATAGTCCTCGTGCCCCTTACCGGCAAGCAATAATACATCACCTGGCGCCGCATTGTCAATAGCCCAGGCTATCGCCTCGCGCCGGTCGCAGATCACTTTCGTTGGCGTGCGCTTATCCTTCATGCCTGCGACTATCTCGCGGATTATCTCATCCGGATCTTCCGTGCGCGGATTGTCGCTCGTCACAACAACAAGGTCGGCGTTATCCGCCGCGATGCGCCCCATTATCGGGCGCTTCAGCTTATCCCTGTCTCCGCCGCAGCCGAACAGCGCGATAAGGCGGCCGCGCGTTACAGGCTTGAGCGTTTTCAGGACTTTTTCAAGCGCGTCGGGCTTGTGCGAATAGTCTATGACCACCGAGAAATCGCGCCCCGTCGGGACGATCTCGAGCCGCCCCTTAACGCCCTTTGCGCTGGACATCGCGTCAGAGCAATCGGCAAGGCTGAGGCCGAGCGCAAGGCCGACGGACATGGTGCCGAGCGCGTTATAGACGGAGAACATGCCGGGAATGCCGAGCTTCGTTATGCTTATCTCGTCGCCGCTGACCGAGGCGAAACGTACACCGTCGGCGGTGAGGCGGATGTCCTTTGCGACGAGGTCGGCTTCGTTCTTCTCAGTCGAAAATGTCATCGTGCGGCAGGATGCGCCGTCGCGCATGAAGTCCGCCCATGCGTCGTCAAGATTGAAGCAGCCGAGGGAGCACATACTGAACAGCTTTCTTTTCGCTGCGGCGTACTCCTCCATCGTCCCGTGGAAATCGAGATGATCCTGCGAGAGATTTGTATAGAGTGCAACGTCAAAATATATTCCAGCCACGCGCTCAAGCGTCAGCGAGTGGGAGGACACCTCCATCACGACATGCGTGCAGCCCGAATCCGCCATATGGCGGAAGAGCTTGTGCAGCTCGTAGCTCTCCGGCGTCGTGTGCTCGGTGTGCAGAAGCTCGTCGCCTATCATGTTCCCGTTCGTGCCGATAAGGCCGACCTTCGCGTCAAGCTTGCTCTCGAGCATGTGCTTTATCAGGTAGCTTGAGCTGGTCTTTCCGCTGGTTCCGGTGATGCCGATCATCGTCATCTCCGAGGCGGGATCGCCGAAGAAGTCGCGGCTGACTATCGCAAGACCATAGCGCGAATCGGATACCAGGACATAGGGTATATCGCAGGATGGCTTCTCCTCGCAGAGTATCACCGCCGCGCCGTTTTCAACGGCCTTCGGGATGAATTTGTGCCCGTCGGCCTCAAAGCCGCGTATTGCGACGAACATATCCCCTTTTTCCGTCTTGCGCGAATCATAGCTCACGCCGCTTATCTCAAGCTCGGCGTCGGCGTTCATTTCTATTATGCTCAGGTTCTTTATCAGCTCACGAAGTTTCATATTTTTCTCCTTTAATATCTGCCCAGCAGCGAGGAGTCCCCGCTCACGAGCGTGACCTCCACGACGGTGCCGTGCTCTACCTTGCGCCCCGGGAGGATGTCCTGCGCGTTGACCTTCTGTCCCGCGGCGTCGGTCACCAGACTGTCCGTCCGAATATATATGCCATAATATGACAGCGTGTCTCTCGCCTCTTCATAGCTCATGCCGCCGAGGTCAGGCATTGTCTCCAGATCAGTGGACGGCTCGCGGTCAAAGTACACGATGATCTCGCTTCCCGCCGCTATGCTGCATCCGGCTTCAGGAAGCTGCGCGGTGACGGTCTCGCCCTCGCCGATGCTGCGGTATCTGAGCCCAGCGTTCTGAAGCTCCGCGGTCAGCTCCGCCTTGCTCAGGCCCACAAGCTGCGGTGCCGCAACGTCCATCTTGGCGCGCTCTTCCTCGCTGTACTGCGCTTCAACTCCGATATACGGCAGTATATCCGCCATCATGTTTCCGACGACGGGCGCGGCCATCTGGCCGCCGCTTATGTATATGCCGGATTTATTCGACGGCGTATCGAGAAAGACAAGCACCGCGATCTGCGGATCCTCCGCCGGTGCAAAACCGATGAAGGACACGATGTATTCCTTCTCGCCGGTCTGTGCCTCAAGGCTGACCTTCTCCGAGGTTCCGGTCTTGCCGCCAATGCGATAACCCGGAACGGCGGCATTGCGCCCCGTACCGTCCTTATCGTCCCCGACGACACGCTCGAGTATCGACCTGACCTTCGCGCTCGTCTCTTCGCTGATGACCTGGCGCACAAGCGTCGGTTCGCGCTCATAGGCAAGCGATCCGTCGGAATTGAGCATCCGGCGCACGACGTAGGGCTTCATCAGCCTTCCGCCGTTCACGCAGGCGCTGACGGCTGTTATGAGCTGGAGCGGCGTTATCGTAAAAGTCTGCCCGAATGACGCCGCCGCAAGCTGCGACAAATTTTTCGGCGAGCAGAAGGTATTCTGGCTCCACCAGATACTGCCGCTCTCCCCTGCAAGATCGATGCCGGTTTTCGCGGTGAGGTTCGCGTCCGGATCAGAACTGAGGTTCAGGAAGCCAAAGCCCTCGCAGTATTTGTAAAAGGTCTCCGCGCCCACGCGCTGCCCGATGTTCACAAAGGCCACGTTGCAGGAATGCTGCACCGCCTGCGTGAGCGTCTGGGAGCCGTGCCCCCCGCTCTTCCAGCAGCGTATAGGCGAGGTGCGGCCTATTACGCTGACGTTGCCGCCGCAGAAGAAGCTGTCGCTTTCCGACACGCTTCCCTCTTCAAGCGCCATCGAGAGCGTGATTATCTTGAAAGTCGACCCCGGCTCGTAGGTGTCCGAGAGCGCCTTATTGCGCCACTGCCTTGCCTGCGCCGCAGCAAGAAGCTCCTGCGCCTCCTCAGGGGTGGCAGCCGCATCGACCATAGCCTGAGCTTCATCGCTCACGGCCAGGAAGTTATTCAGATCATAGCCATCTATGGAGGCCATGGCGAGTATCGCGCCGGTATTTACATCCATTGCGATCGCTCCGGCTCCGTTCTGGATATCGTAATCCTCAACGGCCTGCTTGAGATGCTTCTCTACATAATACTGGATGGTAGAGTCTATCGTCGTGACGACGTCATATCCGTTCTCGCCCGCACAGAACTCCTCGAACTGGCCGAACAGCAGCTCCGTGCCGTAGGCATTTGTCGTCCGTACTGTCCGACCAGCCATACCGGCGAGCGCCGATTCGTACTGCGCCTCTATGCCCTCCAAGCCGTTGTTATCCGTACCGACGAAGCCGATAAGGTGACATGCAAGGGAGGAATTCGGATAGTAGCGCTTTGTGTCGGTCTCCAGCCGGACACCGCGAAGATTGTTTTCGGATTTAAACTCGCGTATCTTCTCCGCGTCCTCCGCCTCGACCTTGCGCTTGACCGTCACATACCATGAGCCGGTCTGTCCGGTCTTTTCGTATACGTCATTATAATCCAGACCGAGTATATCTGCAAGCCCCGACGCGATAAGTGCCCTGTCCTCGCCATACATCTCGATCTCCGCGGGACTGACGTACACATTATCCACCGTCGCGCTGACAGCAAGGATGTTCATGTTCGTGTCGTAAATCTTCCCGCGCGCCGCCGCGGTCGGTGCTTCGCGCAGCTGCTGGCTTATGGCGAGTTTTTCGTAATATTCATGGTCTGCTATCTGCAGCTTATACAGCCGCCCAAGGAGTATCAAAAATGCGGCGATGCCGCACACTGCCATCAAAAACAGCGTGCGGCGGAGCATCTGCCGGTTAGGGCCGGTTTTCACGGAAGTTTTAGCGTTATTCTCAGGCATGGTATTCTCCTGCTGATAAGATATATAAATATATTCAGCAGCTTATCCAAATACCACTTGCGGCTCAGCCTGTATCCCCCGGTGCCTCCAGATATACTATCTGTCCCGGAGCGCATCTCTGCATGCCGAGCACCTCAGTCGCGTATTGCTCTATCTCGTCGAGTCCCATACTGCTCTCATACTGAGCAAGCAGGACGTCGTTTTCAACCGATAATTCTTTTATCGCCTTTTCGGTCTTTGCGGCTCTGTCGTTCATCGCCGCGAGCTTCACCGTGTTCAGCATTGTGAACACCAGCAGAACGCACGAAAACAGCACAATTATCGTGCGGAACAGGGTCAAACTCAGCCTTTTCTCCATCAATCAAACCCTCTCTGCGACGCGGAGCTTTGCACTGCGCGAGCGAGGATTTGTCTTTATCTCTTCCTCAGACGGAAGTATCGGCTTTCTTTTTACGCTTTTCAATGTCTGCACGAAGCCGCAGGTGCATACCGGCGCTTCGCGCGGGCAGGTGCAGCCGTTTTCGCGTGCGGCTATCGCGGTTTTCACGATTCTGTCCTCCAGCGAATGGAAGCTAATGACGCACAGCCTGCCGCCGACACGCAGCTTGTCTGGCGCGGTCTCCATCATAGTCGATATCGCGCCCAGCTCGTCGTTGACGGCGATGCGTATCGCCTGAAACGTTCTCTTCGCGGGATGCTGCTTCTCGCGCAGCGCCGCCGCGGGCATGGCGCTTTTGATGATATCGACCAGCTCCAGCGTGGATTCTATCGGCTTCGTCGCCCTCGCCGCGAGTATGGCGTTCGTGATACGGCGGGCATACCGCTCTTCGCCGTAATCCCAGAGGATACGGTTCAGCCTGTCCTCCGGCCATGTATTCACTACTTCGTACGCACTTAGGCTGTCTTCGGAATCCATGCGCATATCCAGCGGCGCATCGTGCATATAAGAAAAGCCCCGCCAAGTTTCATCAAGCTGTGGAGATGAAACACCGAGGTCAAAAAGCATACCGTCAACTTCGGGAATATTCAGGGAATCGAGTATCTGCGCAGCGTCACAGAAATTGCCATGCACAAGCGTTATCTTATCCGCAAACGGGGCAAGGCGCTTGCCGGCGCGCTCTATCGCCGTCACGTCGCGGTCAATGCAGATGAGTCTGCCCGTCGTAAGGCGGGACGCTATCTGATAGGAATGGCCGCCCATGCCGAGAGTTCCGTCGAGGTATATTCCGGACGGTTTTATATTCAGATTTTCAATACATTCGTTCAGGAGCACTGAAACGTGCTTCGCTTCGTCCATCAGAATTCAAGCTCCTCCATAACCGCCGCAATGTTCTCCGGCGTAGTCTCCGCGGAATACACGGCCGCCCAGTTCTCGCTGTCCCACAGCTCCGCGTGGTTATTGCAGCCCACGACGGTGACGTTCTTCACAAGCCCTGCGTAATCGCGCAGGTTCTGCGGGATGAGTGCGCGCCCCTGACTGTCCAGCTCGCAGCGCGCGGCGTACGCGAAAAGCGGGCGCATCTTCCTCTGCTTGACGTACGGCATGGCGTTGACCTTATCGGAAAACACCTGCCAGTTCTCAGCGCTGTACACGCTGAGGCAGCGATCCATGGAAAGAGTGACGAAAAAGACCTCGCCCAGCTCGTCCCTGAGCTTTGCGGGGATAAAGAGACGCCCCTTGTTGTCAAGAGAATGCTGATATTCGCCCGTCATGGAACGTCGCCCCTTTCCGTGGGGCATTGCCCCATTTCTCACCACTTCTAACCACCGATCAACATTATTATAGGGGTATCTCGGCGAAAAATCAAGAGAAAGTTTGTGTATCTTTTTGTCTTTTTTACCATTGTTTTGTAACCATTAATTTTCCATAATTTTGTCTGTCCAGCTGGTATAATATCGCGCGTTCTGCACAAATCGCGTCACTCCCGTGAGATAATTTGCGCTTTATCGTGCAGCCCGTGAAAACAGAAAAAGCCCTTTGAGAAAAGGGTTTAGCCTTTCTCAAAGGGCAAGTTGATTATTTTACGATACTCTCAATATAATCGTAATCGATCTCTCCTGATACAACAGAATAGAAAAACGGGTCTTTTCTAATTGTATTCTCTGAATTGATAATAAAATTGTTCCAGCCGTCTGCCTCGTTTCCGTCAGATAAATAAATGGTCATTTTGAAACTATATCCCATATATCCGACAGACGGCTTCGACCTTTTCACTTCGACATCATTCAAATTCTGTATAATATGCTGAATCTGCTGTTCATCAAAAATGTGCGTTGTTTCTCCGCTATTGCCATTAAAAACAACAATTTCCATGACTTCATCAGGAACTAAATCCGTCAAGTTAAGAGAAACATTATACCACACAATAATGCCAATCAGACAGATTAATATCACAGACAGTACTATAACAATTTTCTTTTTCATGTCATCTCCTCGTTTTCAATTCGGCCAGTTGCTTTTCCGTTCATTTTAGAAAATGGGCAAGCCCGATTGGAATTGCCCATTAATTATACCTATTAATACATCTTTGCACCGGCGGGGATATGGGGATCGACCATCAGCAGGTGCAGCTTCTCCTCGCCGTTTTCATGGTGCACGGCGGAGATCAGCATACCGCAGGACTCGATACCCATCATCGGGCGCGGAGGAAGATTCGTGATGGCGAGGCAGGTCTTGCCGACCAACTCTTCCGGCTCATAATAAGCGTGGATACCGCTGAGAATGGTGCGCTCCTCGCCCGTGCCGTCGTCAAGCGTGAACTTCAAGAGCTTCTTCGACTTCTTCACGGCTTCGCAGGCGAGAACTTTGACCGCGCGGAAATCGGACTTGGAGAAGGTCTCAAAATCGACAAAGTCCTTGAACAGCGGCTCTATCTCAACGTTGGAGAAGTCTATCTTCTCCGGCTCCGCCACGGCTGGCTCCGCGGTCTTTGCGGCTTTCTTATCGGAATCAAGGCTCTTCATTGTCGGGATTTTCGTGACCAGCCTTAGATAAGCTCCGCTTAGCGTCTATAAGTCCCGAC
>OLRQ01001032.1_pt1 | contig 24256 bp, 20 predicted proteins | sample 1671971 | NCBI WGS metagenome assembly OLRQ01 (sample SAMEA3136631, study PRJEB25190) | human gut metagenome | biome: human gut; feature: human-associated habitat; material: faeces | place: Austria | collected 2013
CCAGTACGAGGATTCTGGCAACGCCGCCAAAGAACTCGTACATATGGACATGGGCAGTGATCCATGATTTCTGCTTCATATCCAGAAAGGCTTCTACATACGCATACTGGCTGTAAGTCATTACACCTACGAATATGTAAGCCTTTAAAATTTCACCGATATCCGGGTCAATGATTGTTGCAGGATCCCCTGCCCAGTCAACTTCAACCTGCTCACCGGGTTTGCGATTGATGTGCATGGTAGCACGTCGTTTCTGCTCATCCTGCTGGATGTGGTAGCAGAACCGGGAATACATAAGTGGCTCATCGCCGTTGGCACGGCAGTCCTCCATGTGTTCAGTCCACAGGAGTTTCTTACTGACTCCATTGCTGAGCAACTCCTTACGGATGTAAGCATAATCAGGTATCCGCTTGTTGGTAGATACCTTGCTCTCTTTCGAGAACATAAGCTTTTGAAGCTTTGTGTTGGTCATAGATTCATCAAGCGGCCAAGAGATATTTAGTTCTCTGGCACGTTTTTGAACTTTGACGACAGTTTTTTGTGAAACACCACAACTTGCCATGATATTACGTTGTGAGAATCCTAATCCGGTAAGCCGGATGATTTCTCGATATTTGGTCATAATCGTGACCACCTCATAATGAATTTACACTAAAAGTGCATAACATCATTATAAGGTTTTAGGAAAAATGTGATTTCCTAAAAAGCGGAATATTGATTTCCACACGCCGGACAGGTGATGGATTTCACCCCGGATTATTCAGCTATGCACTTTTAGCAACTACATATCCATAAATCACAAAGTCGAGTTCCTCATCTGTCAATGGTTTCCCATGTTCCATGTAAAATCCTGGCAACTTTCGATGATACTCGTCTAATGCATCATTGTTCTCTACCGTATACTTAATTGCCTCATCATATTTCCAATGTTCACCAGAATACCTTTTGGATTTTACAATCTCTTTCTTAGGTATCGCCTTTCCATCAGCATCTCGAAAACCACCTTCATCAATCATTCTTTCCAAAATAATTCTCGTAAAATACTGACTTACTCCAAACAAATATTTCTTTCTAACAATATTTTTAGGAACAAGAATCAGTTCTTTGCTGTTGACAAAATAAACAGGTTTCTCAACATTCTTCCATTCACCCGTATGCATGTTCCATGTGTAAAATACTTTCGTGCCATTACTTTGAATGTCATATTTATGCATTTGTTCCATTGTAAATTCATTCAAGCACTCATGAAGAATGTTTGTAAGTAAATCCGACATGCCATCTTCTGCAAAACCTGGTATCAATAAAGGCAAATCTTCCGCTTTTCCAATTGTCTTAATCGAACTTATCAATTGCTCCAATGGTTGAAATATCTCTAACAAACCATCAGCTGTATTACCTTTGCCGTTATCGCCATTACCATATCCCAATCTGGTTGCATTTTGCTCCCCGGCATGTGACAGCAAACATCTCATATCTTTTCTATTACATGTATTGTATGCTTTAAACAACCTGTCAAAATATGAGTTTATATGCTCTGTTGCTTTAATAGCCCATGCATCATTCTTTTTTTCAATTAAACACGGATCTATAAAAAGTAAATTGTCATCATTAACTGCTACATCTACGAATTCAAAGTTTTCGTGGCCCTTTTGCTTTAATTGCCACACATCAGATATATATTCTTTTTTCATCTTGTCTTACTCCTCAATATTATTTTTCTTTATTCCATCCGCCTTTGAATGAATATAGGTTGTTCCATCAAATTTGTTTACTACTTGATAATTTTCATAGTGTTTATTACCCTTGCTTATCTGTGTAACAGCCTACTCTAACGGAATGCATCTACCAGTTTCTACATTTACAAATTCTGTATTCAATCCGCTTGCAGGTTCCTTAGATACTTTTAATTTCATAATTTATCCTCCATTTTAGGTGCACTTAATAAACCTAGTGCATTCACTAGTTTTTATTTAAAAAGAATAATGACCAAATCCTTGTAAAATATCATTTTTTATCATTTTTTATTTTTTTTGAGGGGTTGTAAAGCAGACTTCCAGATGATAAAATAGATTAGAATTTGTTTAACCATCTGTTGGTCATTCAAGCTTAGGCTGAAGCTGCAACTTCAGCCTTTTTGCTTTGTCTACATATACTTTTATTTCTCACCTCTTTCCTCCCATAATTTTTCTCCCGGCATTTGCTGAAAACAATACTCAACAAATGTCAGCATATTTGTCTCTTTAATACCTTCTATTTTCTTGGCAAATGTCCTTACTTGATTGACCGTATCAACACTTAATGGTCCATTATTAATCGGAAAAATCTTTGTATAATATGAACCTTTTTGCGCATCAGGTATCCTTTTAACCATTATTCCAGCCTTTATCATTACATCCTCAAGATTAGAAACATTATAGACTGGCACAATATACTCTTTTAATGGCTGTCCTTCAAACAGTTCTCCAGAAATATATTTAGACTTTGTAATCTCGTCACAATCATCTGTATCCATTATGATAAAGAGTTTAAAATTTTTGAGACCTTTTATTTTTCTGTCATATTCTACGGAATACTCATTAGCAAATTCCTTAAGCGTTCTGAACTGCTTTTTTCTTAGATATTCCGATAATCCATTTATCTGAATACTTCCTCGACCTTTATCTTTCGCGATAATTTTGACAGGCAAATGCAAGTTCGTATAAATATATTTCACTAATACAAACTCAGATTTTCCGTGAACAATAACTGCACATTTTGTATAATTTAATGCATTATGAGGCAATACTACTCGCCTCCTTCTACATCTGACAAATCATCTAGCTCTTGCAATATTGTATCATAGTCCAATATATCTACAATTGGTACACCGCCAAACAATCCTTTCAAATACATAATTCTTGGATTATTTGTCCCTTGGATTCTTGGATACTTATCTAAGCACTTGGCTTCTTTATTTCCTTGATAATCGACATTAATCAAATACACAGATTTAATATCAATAGTCTCCAACATGTACGTATTGTGTGTTGTAATAATAAGCTGCCCCGTAATATCCTCTATCATCGATTCCAGTACATTCTTTAAAAGTAAATCATGTATTCCGTCATCTATTTCATCATAAACAACCGTAACACCACAAAATGCGCCAAGCAATGAACGAATAATTTCAATAATATGTTGCGTACCTGCTGACTCTCTAGAAAAAGGGATTGTCCTAATTTTTCCGCCAATCATTTTTCTAACATATAATTTGTACAAAATCACATCATTCTCGATTTTTCTTTCATAATATACATCTTTAATATCAGCATACGCTTGCGTAAAGAAATCACGAATAATCCTTTCTGAACGATCCAACAAGCCTTCTTTATCTTTTTTTATTTTCCCATCCTTCAAATCTCTCAACACATTTGTAGGTTTACCAGCATTTATTTCACTGCCAGCAGAAGATGTTTTTTTACAATGGATTGTAGTATCTTTCAACATATCAATTATGTCAAACACATACTCTAAATAACTTTCTTTTATATACTCCTCGTTCTTATCTTCTCTTTCCTTATTAAAGATACTCAACAAGGTATGTTTGCCCCAATATTTACTTATTTCATCCCTAAGCTCTAATTCAACCTTCTTGTTTTTAAAAAGCTTGTTTGAAAATTGTATTTTAGAATTTTCCTTTGTATAATCAATTTCGTACAATACGCCTCGTTGCTTTCCTGTAAAATAATAAAGCTTTTCATACAAAAAGCGGTCTTCAAAGGACATTATATAATAACCTTCATGTCCATTTGTTTGAAATCCATATTCAATAGTAGTTGCTTCTTCACACTCAAGCATTCTGCAGTTTTCTTTATATTTTAAGATGCTTGTACTATTCAACAACACCTCCAAAAATTCCTGCGGAATATCTTTTTCTTTAGCAATTTCCATTATTCTTTCCGTTTCTCCTACCATCTGAAACGATTCAATAGACTTTCTTAACAAATCAATGCATGTAACAAAATTGGACTTTCCGCTACCATTTTCACCATAAATGGAGATAAACTTCTTGGCACCTTTGCTTCCGTTCCTAAAATCAAACATTACATCCTTGAATGACATAAAATTTTTCATCTTTACATAAGTAATCATTTCATGTACCTCCACGGTCATAGTACCACCTTTCCATATTAAAGTCAATAAGTTTTCTATTTTTGTAATTTTTTATATCATTTTATGCAATGTTTTTACTTTTTATGCTTAAAACTTCTATTTCATAATTGTAATGGCCAGAAAACAAAGAAGGAATCAGCTATTAACTGACTCCTTCAAATTAACTTTACTAAAATCGGAAGAACCCAAACCACAGAGTACAAGGTTCAAAGTCATAAGTCCAAACGATAAAATAAAAGCCCATGCGTCCTGAACCTACTGTTCTACCACCTTCACGGTCTGATTTGGTTGTGTTTAGAAACTTATTTGTTACGGTTTTTGCCGTTTTGCGACTCATTTTATGGGTATTTTACCTATTATTTTTGCTTTTTCCGGGGGAAATGTTGCAGATTCGTATCACGGATTTCTGCTATTTTCCGTCCACCTAAACAATAATATACCATGGACGAACCGGAATGTAAACGGATTCTTTCATATCACCGTCAATCTTTTGGACACTCTCACATTATCCAATTTTCTTAACTTTCCAAAAATCTTTGTTATACTCGCACGTGTTGGGAATTATTATGCTAGCAACATAGAAATGTTTATTTCCCTGACAATCTTCACATGAGAATTTCCAAACAAATTTAACATTTTCCCAAAAAGCCACATTTCCTTGCTTTCCAACATTATCACGCATATCCGGAGTATATATTTCGACTCTTTGCGATTCTGAACTAGCTATTGATTGAAATTTTAGTTTCCATCTTGTAATAGACAAAACTTCATCACTAGATTTATATACTTGAAATGATATGTTTCGAAATGCAGATACCATCATTTCAGAAACATTTTTTATTCGTAAACTGATATTACAATAATATCCACTATATCCGTCTATCTTGATTTCAAATCTTGGCACTAATGCTTTAGCATTTTTCATTTCAGTCTCATATTGCTTCTCCACAACTGCCAATTCCCTTTGTGCTATACTTAACTGCAATGCATTTATCTCATCTGATTTTTTCTGACTTCTGTAGGTCTGTATTACAGCTATTACACCCAAAACAATCGTTGCCAACAATGACAAAAGCTGTGCATAATAATCCAAAATATCACTTTTGCTTAATTCAACATCGAAAAAATCTATAGGCGGTGGGCAATTATAAGTCATATCAATTATAAATGGCATAAGAATCAGAACTAAAATTACAGCCAACATAATTAATGACAAAATGCCCCATACAATATGTTTGTTTATATTTTCTTTTGTTTGTTTCACTAATTTTTCTCCTTCTACTATTTTACTCAACCACTTCAAAAAGTAGCCAATTATCTCCTATAATATCCACTATGCCTTAGATGCAGATACCTTATTATCATTTCTGCAATCAATCAAATATATTGATTCATCAATCATATCCTCGTATCCTGCTGCCCTTACTACATTTTTAGCATATACATATTCTTCTTCAGAAAAGAAGAATATAACAACCAAACTTCCTTCTGAGCAATTAGCAGCCTCATATATTTCCACTTGGATAAATACGTGAGCCAAACTAGAATTACTTGCTAATTTAAACTCGATTACATTCTGATTATTTTGTCCCTTTGAAACAATAAAATCTGCATATCCTCTTCCATTGTTAACTTCCGCATCTACTTTATAATTAGTTCCATACCAAACAAACTTAAAAAGTCTTTGCAAATCATTCTCTCGAGCAATTTGTTTTCCGTTTACATACAGATTTTTATATCCATCGCATTCTTCGATTATATGTTTGAAATACTTAATTCTACTTTTTGCTTCCTCTCTTGCTGTACATTTTTCCTCTATTAGGTATTGCTCTGAGTCAAAAACAGAAATCAAATTTTTAGCAGCTATTATCAATCGCTGAAACCGTTCTTCTACTTCATCTTTCGAAATAGCATTATTCAAATCTGCATTCTTTTCCTTGTACTTTATATAATAATCATACAACTAGGATATTCTTTAACGAGCTCCATAAAAGCTTGCTTTTCAATTTTGGCAATACTTCTTTCACTTACCTTTTTCTTGTTCTTTTTCTGTTTTTCCTCGTACTCCCTTACCACCTTGCTAAGATAATTATTTACATAAGCTCGCAAGGCATCATTCTCAATAGTCATTCGAACAGAATCATAACTGTCAATAAAATCTTTTCTATTAATTGCCGGCTCATCTTCTCTTAGGATGTCATATGGCGTTAATAACACATATTCTATTTTCCCTTTTTCATTATAGATATATGGTAACGTATATTCCTTACTTACAAAACTTTCTGTTTCATAATTGAAATATGCCTTCTCAACAGGCAATCTCTTTAAGTACTTAGAATCTATGTATTCCATTGCAAACTTTTCAGTATACTCACACAAATATCCTTTAACTAAATTTACTGTTAGGTCACTAATTTTATCTTTACCACTACCTTCATATAAAAGCATAATCTTTTCAATATGCCCTGATTGAGTTAATCCATTGGTATTTATTGCAAAAGCAATATTATTATACAAAAATTCCGCATATTTTTGACCTAATGCTAACCCCTTATTTCCTTCTAGTGAATATCCCAACCAATTATTAGGCACTTCTTTAAAATTAAACCAAGCTCCAATCTCTTTCTTTGTGAGACCCTTCTCAGCTTTTTTATATAAGAAGTGAAAGAATTTAATAATTTCCTCATGCAATGCTTTATATTCTGGTTTATTACTATTAAAAATCAACATAGGGTCAACAAAAAGTGGCACATCACATATTAATGAAATGTCAACTGCACCATATGCTTCAATCAGCTCACTACTAACATTAAACTTTTCAGAAAAAACATTCTTTCACCTCCATATTTTTTACTACATTTAAAACAAGCACTTTATTTTAACTTATATGTTCTATTACTATTCCCACCAACAGCTTCAATCTCTTTCATATCACTTAACAAAGCTCTTGTTCTTGCAGGACTCAAACCAATATATTCAGCTATATCGCTTGCTTTGGATTCTCCGTTTTGTTCAAGATAATATTTGATTTTTTCAATATTTTCCAGTGTTTTCTTCGCTTGTTTTTTATCGCTTGTTTTCTTCGCTTGTTTTTTATCGCTTGTTTTCTTCGCTTGTTTTTTCACAAAAGAAAGCGACAGTACCGTTCTATCCGGATCAAATCTCTCTTCAATCACCGGTTCTTCCCAACCTTCATCTGCCCAAACATTAAAAATATTCGGCACACCGCTTCCGGCACGTTCACCGATATTGATAAGATTAAACATTTTCATAAGAGCCTTGTTTCTTGGATCGGATTCGCCACCAAGACGCATCTGTTTTTTACCCGTTCTGATATAACCGGGATTTGCCAAAACCAGCTTGTCCGGTTCTTTACAGATAACAACACCACGCAAACCATGATAATCTGCATTAATCAGGCAGTTTGCCAGAGCCTCACGGAGTGCCTTGTGTACCGGAGTATCGTCAATGCGTTCACCACCGACCATTTTGAAAGGTACCTTAATGTCTTTAATAATCTTGTTATAAACTCTAAAATAAAAGTCACACACGTTTCCGGACCATTCACCGGAACTGGACTGCAATCTGTCACTCCAGCGTATGGTAGGGTCTAACTCTTCCCTGTAATCTAAAAAATACTCAGGGAAGTGGCGCACAATGTTATATTCATCCCCAAACATCAGCATACCTGCTGCCGTAGGATGTAGCTTTCCGTCTTCCTCTGAAATGGCAGCCGCACCAATGCTTCTTAAATACTCATGATCGCTCAGGCGTTCAAAAGGATGTCCTTCTTTTAAAGAACGATGACTGTTGCGATATCCATGAATGGTATCGTAATTCAAATCTTCCATCGGAACCTTATCAAGCACTTCCATATCCATGGTGCGCTCGGTCTGGTCACGGAGCATGGTCTTTACCTGCAATCTGGTACAATGATAATCGCCCTCATAATTACGTCGGAAAGTGCCATTAAAAATGTCATTGTTGATGTACACCGGCTTCTGTTCACGCTTCGCCATGGGCACATAAATAACCACGATAACATCTTTGTTGTCACCGACTTCATACATCTCTACGTCATCTTCCGACAGGAGATTGATATTCACTTTCTTAGAATTATTGATGGTATCCCAAAAGTCTTTTCGGAGCTTGGACGCATTCTGAAGACCAGTAGTTTTCCAACTGCCGTCTTTTTCTTCTTTGACACCTAGGATAATGACACCGCCATAGCAATTTGCAAAAGCAGAATAGGTGTCCCACAAAGAAACTGGCAAGCCACCATTTGCTTTCTTTACTTCTCTTCTGTTGTCTTCTCTGTATTCATCAAATTGTGAAAGGTCAAAAGTATTTTCCAAATCAAACAACTCACTTTCTATTGAATAAACATTTTTGAAATTCCTCTTCCGCGTCAGCCTTGCCTTCTTGACTCTTGAGAAATAATTCTGCTGTCATTTTACATAACTGTTTCATATTCTTCAGTAAACCGACATCCATAGGCAAACTATTGGGCTGACCATATAGTATCCCTCTTCTAAGCATAATTTATATCTACTTTTATCATTATAAAATTTCTAAATCTTTGCTTACAAAAAGCCATTTATCCTGGCATAGATAAATAGCAATATGATTGTGGGGCGCAAGATACACCTATATCCTCCAAAGACAACGGTTCATCATATAAAACCACATTTTTCAGCCGATAAGCAACGGCTTTTTTCTTTCCCCTATAATACTTTCTAAAAAAGGAATATGTAATGCCAGAATGTTGTTTAGTCTGACGCCATACATTTAAAACATCATCTTCGATGATATATTCAATTTCAGCCTCTGCCACAACTTGTTTTTGTGGTGCAGTCGCATAGATAATAATTTTGTCAACATCTTCTCTACATCTGAATTTACGATATTCAAAAAGTTTTGTTCCATTCAATATACTCTCTACAAATTCAGGATTAATCGATAATAACATTTGACACATTGACGTTTCCCTCCACTAATATCTTTCTAAACTGTTTTTCAGTCAAGTGGACATCTGTTGGATATTGTCCTTCGGCCGCCCAACATCCATTGTTATCTAACCAATTCATATTTACATTATTGCCTGCACCAAAATATCCATAATATAGCATTTCAGTAATTGTTAAATTTCTAAAGGTATTATATTGCCTCAACAACTCAGTTTCATCAAATACCGATTTGTTGCCAATTCTCTGTTTTAGTTCCTCAAAAGTCATCAAGCATCGATTATTTATTTTTGCCTGTATAATATCAGTAACAAGGCAATAAGAAGTGATACACGACCTAAATCTTTTACCAGTTCCTTGCGTATATCTACGATAGATTAAAACAGGTTCTCCAACCCTATGTTTTATTTGCGCTTGTCCTACATAAATTTTACTAAGTCCATTACTTACACTACTACTGATTTTTCTTTGTAATGAAGCTGTATTAGCCAGTTCAGAATAGGCAAACATTGTGTCATGATAATTGTCATCAACAATAACATATCCTGCATAATCAAAGTCTGATTTTATAAAAGGAAATGCCTTATATGCATCACTAAAATCAATACATGTACGACTTTTTACAAGAACATTTTCTCCGTTCGCATTTTTACCTACATTTTGAAATCCAAATCGTTCAAATTGCGAAATAAGCGTTTCATGTTTATCAAATACCGTGACATAAATTTCTTCACAATTTGATTGCTGCCATTTCCACAGAACTAATCCTATTGCACCTTCTCCAATTCTTTGTCTTCTGAATCTTTCTGCAATTCTAAATGTACTTATTTTTATCCTGTTAATACTCGGCAAAATATCTTTCTGTAATCGAATTTCTTCACATTCATTTTTTAATACCACAAATGCTCCGACACCTACCTCATCTTCAAATACAAGTGCGGTAGATCCCTCATTTGCTTTTTTGCCAAACCACTCTACAAATCCTGTACTGTTCTCATTGCCTGGATAATCAGATTTTAAGGAATCAAAAAAGGAATCACCTAAATCTATTTCTGAAAATTTCTTTAAATAAAATTTACCAGCCACTTTACAGCCCTCCTTGCCTTATTTTTTGTATAACATTCTCCAAGTCAGAACTACCTGTTGAAACTATTAACGGTACACCCAATTTTTTTGCTATTTCTTCCGCATAAATCTTTTCTTCTCTTTGAAAAGATTCAATATCTGCTTCTTTTACAACAACTCCGTCTCTTTGCAATCGACGTGTCGCAATAACAGATGGTTTCTCCATTAGTAAAACTATACTATCGGGTTTTAAGGATGTATATGTATTCATGGGAACCCTCGAAATACAACCTTTTCCATCTAACAAACAAAAATGCCCATCTAATATAAATTCATCTCCCTTTTCACGCAATTCATCTATTGCCTTTAATAGAAACAATTGATTCTCATCAATATCTTCTACAATTTTATCAGCAGAAAAATTTCTACTTCTTTTTTCAGCAATCAGCTTACTTGCAGAATATATAGCAATACCAAGTTGTTCTTTCACCTGATTACAAAAAAATGTTTTTCCTACACCATGGATTCCACTAACAAAAATCATAGTAAAATCACCTCCTATATTCTAATTCAAACAATCGCTCAAAATAATTATTAAAACTCTTCCTCAATCGCTACCCAATGTTCATCTGCCATACTTTCCGCAAACTCGGTATTATTAATATACAACTGTTCATCTTCATCCCTTACAAATCCCCATTTGAGACCATACTGTTCTGCATAACGCTTAAATGCTAAGAATTTATTACCCATTTGCATATCAATATTTTTACTGTGTCCAGAAGCCTCGCCACCTTTTGTTTCAATAAGCCATGTTTCTCCGTTCTCTTTTTGCACAATGTAATCCGGATAAAACAACCACTGTTTCTGCAATGCATCTGTGTATACGATTGACAAATACTGCTGCCCGGCATCTCCATTCTTGTAAAACCACTTCACCTCACGATTATTTTCGCAGTAACGCTCAAATAATCTCTCAGGTAAAGATCGTGTTCTATCTGTACAAAATGCTGTTGTATATTTCCAATATGCATATAAGCGGAATTCTTGTTCTTTCTTAACTTCACTGAACTTATACATCTCTTGTTCCGGAATTGTGAACTTATCTGTCTTAGGTTCCAAAACAAAGGATTGCTGAACATTCATCTGACTGGTAACATGTTTAAAATCCATTTTTAACTTCTGCGTATTGTTAATAATAAATGCATAAAAAGTGTTCGTATCTAATGCAAGAAATTTATATTTATTATTCTTTCCTTTACGAAACATTCTTTCCAGAATCGCCTTTACCTTTTGTGATTGCATACCGGTTACCTTTTTTATTTCATCTATCGCATGCAGCAAATATATACCATGCGTATGAGTGTTCACCTGCGTTTTCATCACTATCTGTCGTTGTGCATCCTGCTTTGTCAATTCCTCCGTTGTACGAAAAATCCCACGCAAAATATGACTATCAATTTCTTCATCAAAATTGTAGCCCGCTCCTGCCAAATTAACTTTGTTATTTTCTTTATTCCCGGTTAATGAATAAGTAGTTTTAAAGTATTCATGTACTTTTAGAAGAGTTTCCCGTTCGCCCAAGCCATCATAATCCAAATTACGCAATTCTTTGGTAAGCGAAAAACCCTTTACTTCATCTTTCAAAAATAAGCGCCGCAACTGATATGCCTTATCCAAGGAGGATAATAACCCTTCCTTATACTTTGTATCCAACGTATACAAATAACAAAAGTCCAATACATTTATACCATAATGCTTTCGTTCCGGCATTCGTCTAATACGCCCAATCGTCTGAATCTGGAATTCCTCGCTTCCGCCTTCTCGCAACTTAACAAGTATCTTTGCTCGAGGACAATCCCAGCCGGTAGATATAGCTTGTTTCATAAGTAAAAATGCAGGTGAACCATCTAAAGCTGTCAAATCATCCGACACCATCTTGTCATCACTCATCCAAATGTTAACCATACCATTGTCATATGTATATCCCATGGACTCCAGTTTTTCCTCAACAGCTTTAATTGTTTCAGGTTGTCCGGCTGGAAACTGAATCAAAACAAGAGGACGTATATTAGCTCCTACCAACTTATAATTTTCTGCAATTTCTTTACGCTTCTCATCTGCCAAATCAAGCAGATAGTCATAATCATTTACTATCTGTTTATCCTCATCTACACCTTCATTCACATAAATCGCACGTGTAATCAGTCCAGCATTTATAACCTCATCTTCCGGTATTTCATAATACTCCTGATGGCTGACTTTATTAGCTGTTGCAGACACACGTATAATATTCTTTGCTGCAAAAGCATTTATAATATCGTTCGCCTTGCTGGTATTATTAGTATGTTCTTCATCAATGATAACTACAAAGTTTGTTCCTTCTTTGTGAGCATCTGCAATTCTATCAAACAGATTTTGTCTCTCACCATCCTTTAGTGCATTATTTCCACGCTTAGTTACAAGTTCCCAATTGATAAAAGTGATGCTTCCCGGCGTGAAACCAGTTAGTAAGGAATACAATAAATTTCTCGTATCTCTCTGTGGTGTAATGCGTTCCATTTGTTCCTTACTTTGTTCTTCTAAGTCTCCTTTACCCGGACATAGCCAAACAAATGCTGTATTATTATCTGTATTGTTCAAATATTCATCAATATATTTAATCAGAATAATTGTCTTTCCCGCACCGGTGGGAGCCTTGACAGTAATCACTTTCTTGCTATCTCGTTCTACCATCTTTTGAATCAAGAAGTCGACGCAATCATTCTGAAACTCAAAATCTTTTATCCCTTTTACCATAATTCTCCCGCCTCTCTTAATTCAAAATCGAAATAATAGTCAGGTATTGTATACATATCCGCTGCTCCAAAAAGCGCCTCTTGCGATGCGGTTAGTAACACATCTTGAAATACATAAATCGCTTTAATCTCGTTATATTCAGACCATTTTTTTTCTAATTCATCAGCCTCATCATCACTCATAATCATGATATAAGAATTATCATCAATTTTAATACCATGTTCTAATTGAATCATTTCGGTCACATGATCTAGCAAAGCGTCTGCTAAATACTCTTCGGATTTTGATACAAAATCTGTATGGTAATACTTTAGATTTGCCGGAATACCTTCCGAATATATACTTCCATCCTGTCTTTTACCATTAATAACTGTTTTAATTCTTTGATATGTTATATCTTCACAAATATTGTTTTCGTTATTCGTACAGAGAATAAACTTACGATGTCCTCCATCCTCCTTATTCAACTCCAAAACTGCTTGTGCTGTTGTTCCAGAACCTGCAAAAAAGTCAAGAACAATGTTATTTTTTGAAAAATCAATCATTTCCATTGCGCGCTTTATCAAATACGTTGGTTTTGCATAAGTAAATGGGGAAATCCCAAATATATCTTTTAATTCATTTGCTGCATTTTGATAATTTACTTCTTTTTCATCCCATAAAGATTTTGCCTTTGTTCTACGAATACCATCAACATTTGTTATGTAATCTTTTTGGTATATATCCCACACAATTTCTTGACCACGCTTCACTTCTTTTGCAACTAATAATGCAATTCCTTTTTCAACTTTTTCTTTACTCCATCTCCATGTTCCTTTTTCCCCGGTTGATGGCTGTATAGGGTAAATTGCAATATTATGTGAGTCATCTTCTTTAAGAGAGATTGATGCATTTGTTGGGTCTACATAAAAAGGATAGAATAAATTTGGCCTCTCGATTGCTCTCCAAAATCCTCCCCTTTGTCTCAAACCCAATAATCTATATGCACCTTTAGCATCTGACCATTTATATTCGGATGCCATATCATCTGTTAATTTATGGCCAATGATAGCCGAATAACAAATATCTTTTGCATAAACAAGAATATACTCATTCACGCTTGCAATTTCTTTTTTCGATTGTGATCCCCGAGGATTACTTTTAACAATAATGTTTGCAATATAATTTACTTCGCCAAAAATTTCATCGCATAATAGCTTAAGATTTGCCAGTTCATTATCATCAATTGAAATAAAAATTAGTCCTTCCTTGGTCAATAATGTTTTCGCCAATTTCAAACGTAAAGCTATAAAGGATAGCCATTTACTATGTTTATATCCATCCATTCCATCAATGAGAATGTCATCATAGGTAAAATCTTTATTTCCGGTATTATAAGGTGGATCAATATATATCATCTGGATATGGCCTTTATGCGTTTTCTCAAGTAAATGTAAACTATGCAAATTATCCCCTTCCATCAGGAAATTATAGTTCTCGCCTGGTGCCATACATATTTCGCGTTCTTTTACTTCCGTAAAAACCGGAATATTATCACGCATCATTACATCAACAGCTTCCTCATGTTCTTCCCATACAAGTCCATAGCGTTTTGATACCAGTTCTTTTTCAATCTGATTAATTGCAATCAAAGACTCATCATCGCAATGCTGTTCTTTTAATGTTTCCAAAAACTCTATCATTTTATCCCGACGAATTTTAGATAAATTGCTCATACGTTTCTCCTGTTCTATACTTCATATTCCTGCTTTTCTTTTTTACTTAAACATAAATAATTCAAGTAACACTTCTGACATTTTTCCTTACTACATTTTCGTGGCAAATCATTGTTTCGGATATTTGATGCAGCATCTCTAATATCACGACTTACATTTTCAAGCAATCCTTCTGTTACTCTCTGACGTTCACTTTCAGAATTATCCAAATTATAGATTTCCAAATAATCTGCAGTTTCCCCAGTTAGTTTTTGATATCCCAATGCATATATTTTTAACTGTTCTGCATTTATACACTCTGTAACCTCTCGACTAGCCGTTTTAAAATCAACGATATAAGTTTTCTCTTCACCGGATATTTCACGACGTTTTACCAAGTCAATCCGTCCATTTACCTTTATTCCATCTCCCATATCCAGTTCAATATCCGCCTCCGCCATTGTTATATTTGCAAAATCATCCTGATTTTTAGTTACATATCCAGCTATGGATTTTTTTGCACCTTCCAACATGTTGTCTTGTAGCTTAGGATTTGCATAAGGTAAGTAAAAGCTGTCATTCACAATCTGTTCAATATCCTCAGATGACAATGTTTCTCCACTTAAGAATCTTCTATGTATATTCATAACAATCTCATGCATTGTCTTTCCATACCCTAACGCCGGTACAATAGGTTGTACAAATCCGTAAAACATGGATAACTTAAAACGGTATGCACAGTCAAAGTAATCCTGTAATATAGAAAAATTAAGATTGAGTGGGGCTGCATCCTCGCTCATAGGCGGAATATGGTTCCCTGTATATACCATTTTTTCATCAAATCCAAGCATATATGGAGATTCTTTCGCTTCTACCATAAACTCTGATACTTTCTTTTCTCTTGCATTTCCAGGAGATCGGGTTAGGAATAAAAACTTCTTTGCGCGCGTAATAGCAACATAAAACAATTTACGTTCCTCTTCTACGCCTCCTGCAAATCTATCTGCATTTGGAATCCAATCCTTTTCTATCACATGCCAAATACTCTTTCCTCCCATCTTTGCTGACGGAAAGTTATTATGATTCATCTGTGGAATAAAGACCGCAGTAAACTCCAATCCTTTGGATTGATGCACTGTCATAATATTCACCGCATCCGGTCTAATATATGTATTCGCAATATGTCCTTCTGGATAATATCCATCTGCGGTGTATTTTAAGAAATTGCAAAAGCTACTAAGCTTGTTAGCTGGTATTGTGGTGTAATAAATCGTCTCGAAATCATTAATTACCTGACTAAATTTTCCTAAATTATATAAAATAATCTCTGATGAATTGTTCTCATCTACAATTGATATTCTACGTAAAAAATCATGATATACTTTTTGTAATACAAACTCTCCGTAGAATTTTTTAGATTTTACATCAATTACATTTAGCGTAGCAATTGCTTCTGCTATTTCCTTTTCATCTAATTCATAATCTATACTTTTCCAAAGCTGAAATAATTCCATCATTCCGATTGTACCGGCAAGATAATCAAATATTCCCTTTGCCGCCTGACATTCGGCAGTGCTGAACAGCTCATTTACGCCTTCAATAATGTATGGTATCTCATACTCGTCAAACATTTTGGCAATATCCGGTCCATGCTTACGTTTTCTAAGCAGGACAGCCATCTCAGAGTATTTAACACCCGAATCATGTAATGCCTTTATACGCTTCGCAATGAATTCATATTCTTCATCGCACCCATCAAACTCCCTATAAACCGTATCGCCTTCTTCATATTTTACGAGTTTTCCTGATTCCATTACTTTCGGTAATCGCTTTTCATTATTTACAATAACACGCTTTCCAATATCGACAATTGCTTCTGAACTCCTATAATCTGTTCCCAAAACAATATACTTATTGATTCCATATCTTTCTCTAAAAGTGAGTATATTCTCCGGATTACTTCCTCTAAACTGATAAATCGTCTGATCATCATCACCAACTATGCACAAGTTACATCCACCTTGTTTGATAAAGTGAATCAACCTTTCCTGTATTGGATTTGTGTCCTGATACTCATCTACTGTCAGATACTTTATCTTACTTAAGATGATATCTGCGAAATCCTTATTGTTCTCCAACTGATTAAGCATCTCCTGCATAATCAAAGAATAGTCAAAATATTTCTTTCTATAGAATGTTCCTTTGTATTTATCAACTGCAGTTCTTATTTTTTCATCCCACTTATCTCTTTCAAACCAATTTTCATTTAATGTACTCATTACACTCAAAAACAAATTGGTCTCTGTATATATTTTCAACCCCAAATCCGGCATACCACAGAAGTTATAATTTTTCTCAATATATAACTTCGTTTTAATTTCATCTAAAACTGTAAATTTCTGAAACTGAACAATATGTTCCTGTAATATCTTCAAGCAGAAACCATGTATTGTACCAATATACATATTGGCAAAGCCCTTGGTATTTCCCAACACTGCTTCACCATATTTATAAACCCTGCTCTTTAATTCTTCTGCTGCTTTCTCCGTAAATGTAAATGCGACAATAATCTCAGGCAAAATATCTGGATTTGATTTTAAAATATTAATTATTCTACGGGTAACAACACCGGTTTTACCGGCACCTGCACATGCAATTATTTCCAAGTCCTCATCAATAGTTTTTACCGCTTCAATCTGATTATCAGACAGATTTTCAAACAAATTCATTGGTTATCCTCCTTGCCAAGTCTAAAAATATTAAAGACTATTTATTCAACATATTATTATACAGAAAATGGTGTCCAAAAATCCGTACTCAATCCTTTACATACTCCATAATATCCCCATAGTCCACATCAAGCGTCTTGCAAATCTTGCCAAGCACACCCAATGTCACTTCTTCATCTCTCCTAAGCTTCGTCATTGTATTAGGCGCTATTGCTGCCTGTTTCCTCAAATCCGCTTTGCTCATTTTTCTATCCACTAATAACTTCCATAATCTGTTGTATGATACAGCCATAATGTGTCCTCCATCATGCATCAAAAAGTATCAAAATTCTATTAAACATTATAACATATGCATTTTTCATCTTCAAGAAACTTTCGCATAACCTTGCGATGTTTTAAAAGTTCATTCAGGCTCTTCTCACACGATATTTTCCGCTGTTTAATCTCTTACTTGTGCAAAACGAAATTCCCCCTACTCCTTATTTGTCCCATTTCTCAGTTTTTCTTCTCGACTCTTCCCGTCCTTCGCCAGATACGCACTTTGTGCCCACAAGCCCCTTCGTGCATCCAGTTAAGGAGCAAAGCCCCCTAAAACCCCGTTTCCATATAGGTACTCCACTTTTTGGAGCCATATCATCAAAGTAGCTCCACTTTTTGACGTCATTTTTCAAAAGGTGCTCCATATTATGGAGCCACTATAGAATCGTCAAAATATCTATCATCTGATATTGCGTCACTTTTTGGAGCCACTTTTATAAAAGTGCTCCATTTATTGGCGTCACTTTCCAAAAGGTGCTCCAAAAAGTGGAGCACCTATGTATATTCAATGGGTTTTAGGGATTTTTTCCTAACCAGTACAGCATTTTGCACCGGATATCCAAAATGCGTATCTGGCAAAAGCCCCCTCTAAACTTACCTGCATCATTTTACGACATAGGAATACCATTTCAGAAATAGCAAAACCAACTGAATTTCTTCAGCCGGTTCTTCCCCTCCACTTATCTTTCTACCATACACTCAAGTCATCCAACGCATCCAGCCACACCTGCATCTCCCCACTAAGCATTAACCTCACATACTCCACCGGGTCATCTATCGCCAGTGCATCCATCCGTCCTTGGGAGTTTGGAGTGGTCCGAAGACCGCTCTCCCACTTCCCACAATCCAGACTTATGATGCAGTTGATATCATAGTGGATAACATTCACTGTGTTATTCTGCTCGTTGTAAAATCCTCTTATCATTCTCATGACCAGCCACCTGCCTTTCGAAACCGCATCTCTGTAGCCATATCCACCAGATGGCTTTCCAGTTCCCCGGTAGCCTCCGCATTTAGTAAATCTGCCACCTGCTTCTGCTTATTCGGATAAAGGTGTCCGTAGATATTCATGGTCGTATTCACGGAATCATGTCCCACCCGCTGAGCGATTACCAACGGTTGCATCCCCTTCTCGATTAACAAAGCAATGTGCGAATGGCGAAGGTCATGCACACGGATAGGCTTTAGTTTCGCCTGCTCCGTCTTTTGCTTCATCTTCTTCTGAATTGCTCTGTCCGTGATAGGAAAGATTCGATCCTCCGGTGTCAATCCATATTGTCTGTCCACAAAATCCTTCATCTCCTCTGCAAGAAACTTTGGAATGGTAATCTTGCGATTAGAACTCTCGGTCTTCGGTGGCGTAATATAATCCGTCTGATTCCTCCTGTAATAAGTCTTGGAGATGTTCACCGTTCCGTTTTCAAAATTAATATCCTCGCTGGTAAGTGCCAGCAATTCCCCTACCCTGCATCCCAGCCAGAATAACATCTGAAAGATAATCCGGTACATCTCCTCATCCGGACTAAAACCTTGTATAAACTGTTCGTACTCATCTTTGGTCCAGAAGTTTAACTCCTTAGCATTCGGACGTCCCATTTTATCCACCTTCTTGCATGGATTGTCCTTCAAATCATAGAACTTTTCTGCGTGGTTAAAAAGTGCAGTTATCTGGTTCTGTATCATCCTCAGATACGTTGGTTTGTAATCCTGATTCAGAAGTGCATTCTGCCATTTGATGATATCCACAGCAGTAATTTCATTCATCTGCTTCTCACCAAAGTAAGGAATGATTTTGGTTTCAAATAGAGTCCGCTTCGTCATTATGGAACGCTCCTTCAGTCTCGGTGCCTTATCCTCAAAGTACACTTCCACAAAGGAAGCAAACTTCATATCCATGCTGGCACTCTGCTTCTGTAAAAAATCACGTTCCCACTGCTGGGCATCCTTCTTGGTGGCAAATCCACGTTTCATCTTGGACTTACTCTCTCCAAGCCAATCCTTATAGTTGCACTTACAAAACCAAGTGTTTCATTTCTCGTCCTTATAAACCGGCATACTCATTACCTCTCTTTCTTGTAGCCGCCACACCCGGAATTATTCCAGGTATGGCTTATTCAGTTATCAAAGTTCATCTATTGCGCTTCGCCATACCCATAGCACTTCTTTTCGAAGTAGGCTCTAGGAACGGAACCTGCCTTGGTAAAATAACCCTGTGCTTTCAGTTCCTTATTCCATCCACGAATGACTGCGTAAGCGGTTGATTCTGCAATTCCCAGAAGTTCTGCAACTTCCTTAGCAGATAAATAGCGATTCGTCATACTCCTTCCTCCTTTCCTCTAAAACTTATGTACGCTCTTGCACATGGCACTCACCTCCCATTATTTAATTAGTAACTATATTGTTACTGTTTGTGTTTTTGATTATACAGTAACATTTTCATTTCTGTCAATAGATTGGCGAAAAAGCTATTATATATTTCTATTTGCTATACAGTAACATTTATGTTATTGTATTATCAGAAACGATATTGTTACTATTATAAAATTAGAAGGAGTTACACGATGGCTATTGGTGAACGAATAAAACGAATCAGAAATTTCCGCAAATTAACACAGGCACAGCTCGGTGAAGCTGTGGGCTTATCCGACGTGCGAATCCGTCAGTATGAAATCGGCAATCGCACACCCAAGGAGGATATGATACAGGAGCTGGCAAAAGCCCTAAACTGTAATTACCGCTCCATCTACGAGCCTTCCCTCTACGCAGCGGAAGATGTAATGTACGCTCTCTTTGAACTGGATGAACATTACAATATGCCTCTCTACGAAGTGACAAATCCCGAAGACTCTACCGAAAAACATATCGCGGTTGGTTTTGATTATTCTTTACTGGATGATTTCCTGAATACCTGGAAAAAGAAAAAAGAGGACTTAGCCTCCGGTAAAATTACCAAAGAAGAGTATTTTGAATGGAAGATTAACTGGCCGCACGCTGAAGACTAGAAACACGTGTATCACGCGCGTATCACAAGCCCATTTTAAGTGAAGAACTTGAAAAGGGCTTTTTCTATGTTCGTTAATCTTCTCTAAACAAAAGAAAACCGCAACTCCTCATAAAATAAGGAATTGCGGCTTGTATTTAAGTTTCTATGATACGAAATCAAAGATTACTCAATAATAGAAGCAACACGTCCTGAACCTACTGTTCTACCACCCTCACGGATAGCGAATGTAAGACCCTGCTCCATAGCGATTGGGTGGATCAGTTCGATTGTCATTTCTACGTTATCTCCAGGCATGCACATTTCTGTACCAGCTGGTAACTCGATAACACCTGTTACGTCTGTTGTTCTGAAGTAGAACTGTGGACGATAATTATTGAAGAAAGGTGTATGACGACCACCTTCGTCTTTTGTTAAAACGTAAACCTGAGCTGTGAATTTTGTATGGCATGTTACTGTACCTGGTTTTGCAAGAACCTGTCCTCTTTCGATTTCAGTTCTCTGGATACCACGAAGTAATGCACCGATGTTATCACCAGCCTGAGCCTCGTCTAATAATTTACGGAACATTTCGATTCCTGTTACAACAGTCTTCTTAACTTCCTCTTTGATACCAACGATTTCAACTTCCTCATTTACATGAAGAACTCCACGCTCTACTCTACCAGTAGCAACAGTACCACGTCCTGTGATTGTGAAGATATCCTCGATTGGCATTAAGAATGGCTGATCTGTAGCACGCTGTGGATCTGGGATGAACTCATCAACTGTGTCCATTAACTCCATGATCTTGTCGCCCCACTCGCCGTTTGGATCTTCAAGAGCTTTTAATGCAGAACCTTTGATGATTGGGCAATCATGGAAATCATACTCCTCTAACTGCTCTGTTACTTCCATCTCTACTAACTCGATTAACTCTTCGTCATCTACCATATCGCATTTGTTTAAGAAAACAACGATGTAAGGTACACCTACCTGACGGGATAATAAGATGTGCTCTTTTGTCTGAGCCATAACACCGTCAGTTGCAGCTACTACTAAGATAGCTCCGTCCATCTGTGCAGCACCAGTGATCATGTTCTTTACATAGTCAGCATGGCCTGGGCAGTCAACGTGTGCATAGTGACGTCTCTCTGTCTCGTACTCAACGTGAGCTGTAGAGATTGTGATACCTCTTTCTCTTTCTTCCGGAGCTTTATCGATGTTCTCGAAATCTGTAGCTTCGTTTCCGGCAACTCTTGCAGCAAGTACTTTTGTGATAGCTGCTGTTAAAGTTGTTTTACCATGGTCTACATGACCGATGGTACCAATATTACAATGTGGTTTCGTTCTTTCAAATTTAGCTTTAGCCATTTTGAATATCCTCCTTAATTTGATGCCCTTCGGGCTATTGTTTTTATTTTTAACTCACCTGATTCTGATTATATAAAATAGAACAGGTTTTTTCAAGGTTTATTTGCCTTTTTCAGAAATAATTTTCTCCTGAATATTCTTTGGTACCTGCTCGTATTTCTCGAAGAACATAGAGTAGTTACCACGTCCCTGTGTTTTGGAACGTAAGTCTGTGGAGTAACCGAACATTTCTGCTAAAGGTACATATCCGCGAACGATTTTTCCGCCGCCAAGATCATCCATACCTTCGATACGTCCACGACGTGAGTTGATATCACCGATAACATCACCCATGTATTCTTCCGGCATAGTTACCTCAACCTTCATGATAGGCTCAAGTAATACAGGGTTTGCTTTCTGCATAGCTTCCTTGAATGCCATAGATCCGGCAATATGGAATGCCATTTCGGATGAATCGACTTCATGGTAAGAACCATCATATACTGTTGCATGAACACCAACTACCGGGAATCCTGCTAAAATACCAGCCTGTGTTGCTTCTTCGATACCTTCGCCGACTGCCGGGATATACTCTTTCGGGATTGCACCACCGACAACAGTAGAATCGAATTTGAATAATTCTTCTCCGTTGGCATCCATTGGCTCGAATTTAACTTTACAGTGACCGTACTGTCCACGACCACCGGACTGTTTTGCATATTTGTATTCCTGATCAACCGGTTTTGTAAAGGTTTCTTTGTAAGCAACCTGTGGTGCACCTACATTTGCCTCTACGTTGAACTCACGAAGAAGTCTGTCTACGATGATCTCTAAGTGAAGCTCACCCATACCAGCGATGATCGTCTGTCCTGTTTCTGTATTTGTATGAGCACGGAATGTCGGGTCTTCCTCTGCAAGTTTTGCAAGAGCCTCACCCATTTTTCCCTGTCCGGCTTTTGTCTTAGGCTCGATAGCAAGCTCGATAACCGGTTCCGGGAATTCCATGGACTCTAAGATAACCGGAGCTTTTTCATCACAGATGGTATCACCTGTGGTTGTCAGCTTAAATCCTACTGCTGCTGCAATATCACCGGAGTAAACTTTGTCAAGCTCTTCTCTCTTGTTTGCATGCATCTGTAAGATACGTCCAACACGCTCTTTTTTACCTTTTGTTGCATTCAGTACATAAGAACCGGAGTTCAATGTTCCGGAGTAAACACGGAAGAATGCTAATTTTCCTACGAATGGGTCTGTCATGATCTTGAATGCAAGAGCTGAGAACGGCTCATCATCAGATGAATGTCTCTCAATCTCGTTACCTTCTAAATCTACACCCTTGATTGCAGGGATGTCGGTTGGAGCCGGCATATACTCTAAGATCGCATCCAGTAATTTCTGAACACCCTTGTTTCTGTAAGCAGAACCACAGCAAACAGGGATTGCTAAACATTCACAGGTTGCTTTTCTTAAAGCCTTTTTCATTGCTTCTACAGAAGGCTCTTCACCCTCTAAATATTCCATCATTAAGTCATCATCTAACTCGCAGACTTTTTCTACTAACTCTGTGTGGTAAAGCTCTGCATCTTCCTTCATGTCATCCGGGATGTCCACGATGGAGATATCCTCACCTTTGTCATCGTTGTAGATGTATGCTTTCATCTCAAATAAGTCGATGATTCCCTGGAATTCATCTTCTTTTCCGATTGGAAGCTGAAGACAGATTGCATTCTTTCCTAAACGGGTTTTGATCTGCTCTACAGCACCATAGAAATCTGCACCTAAAATGTCCATCTTGTTGATGAATGCCATTCTCGGTACATTGTAAGTGTCAGCCTGACGCCATACGTTCTCAGACTGTGGCTCAACACCGCCCTTTGCACAGAACACACCGACAGCTCCATCTAATACACGCAGGGAACGCTCAACTTCAACAGTGAAGTCAACGTGTCCAGGAGTATCAATGATGTTGATACGATGCTCTAATGCACCAGCCTTTGGTTTGCAGTTTTCCTGCTCTGTCCAGTGGCATGTTGTAGCGGCTGAAGTGATTGTGATACCTCTTTCCTGTTCCTGCTCCATCCAGTCCATGGTTGCAGTTCCTTCATGAGTATCACCAATTTTATAGTTAACACCGGTATAGTATAAAATACGCTCTGTTAATGTTGTTTTACCGGCATCGATATGAGCCATAATACCAATGTT
>OLRQ01001040.1_pt1 | contig 24153 bp, 18 predicted proteins | sample 1671971 | NCBI WGS metagenome assembly OLRQ01 (sample SAMEA3136631, study PRJEB25190) | human gut metagenome | biome: human gut; feature: human-associated habitat; material: faeces | place: Austria | collected 2013
GGCCGTGCCCCCCGTGAAGGCGGCAGAGGCCCTGCCCGGGAGGCTGCTCCCCGCGTGTGGCAGCCCAAGGCACCCGTCCGCTCCGACAACCTGAGCTTTGAGGACATGATGAGCCGCTTCAAGAGCCAGAGCGAGGAAAAGATGGCGGATCTCGACCACGAGACCAACAACCGCCGGGGCGGCGGTTATGCCCCCCGCAGCCGCCGTGGCCGCTGAGCCACCGCATCGGCTGGGATCACAAGGAACACAGGCAGGCCTGTCCCCGGTCGGACAGGTCTGTTTTTTCGGGACTGAACAGAAAGGAACTACCATGCCCGCAAAATTTGAACTGATCGCGCCCTGCTTTTTCGGGTGCGAATCCACCGCTAAATTTGAGCTGACCCGCATCGGCGCAGAGAACATCCGGGTGGAGGATGGCCGTCTGAGCTTCTGCGGCGGGGCAGAGATGATCGCCGCCGCAAACCTCAACCTGCGCACCGTGGAGCGTGTGATGCTGCTGCTGGCGCGCTACAAGGCCACCACCTTTGACGAGCTGTTCGACGGCGTGTATTCCATCCCGTGGGAGGAGTTTCTGCCCGCGGACGCTGCTTTCCCGGTCACCGGCTCTTCCCTGAACAGCCAGCTGACCAGCATCCCCGCCTGCCAGAGCGTCATTAAAAAGGCGGTGGTCAAGCGCCTGATGAAGGGTCACCGCACCACTGTGCTGCCCGAGAGCGGCGTGGAGTACAAAGTACGCTTTATGCTGCGCAAAAATGTGTGCGAGATCATGCTGGACACCACCGGCGAGGGTCTGCACAAGCGCGGCTACCGCCGCAACGCCATGGAAGCCCCCCTGCGTGAGACGCTGGCGGCTACCATCGCCGACCTTGGCCGCGTGCGCCGCGACAGCCTGGTGGAGGATCCTTTCTGCGGCAGCGGCACATTGCTGATTGAAGCCGCACAGAAGGCCATGAACATCGCCCCGGGTCTGAAGCGCCGCTTTGCCGCCGAGCGTTACAGCTTTGTGCCCGCTGCCCTGTGGGCAGAGCAGCGCCAGAAGGCGCTGGCAGAGTCCAAACTGGACGTGGGCTTTGAAGCTTTCGGCTACGATATCGACCCCGCCGCTGTGGCACAGGCCAACGTCAACGCCAAGCTGGCCGGTGTGGAAAACCGTTGCCACTTTGAGGTGGCGGATGTTGCCACCTTTGCCGCAAAGCCGGAGGCCATCGTGCTGACGAACCCTCCCTACGGCGAGCGTCTGGGCACCATTGAGGGCGCTGCCAAGCTGGCACGCACGCTGGGACAGCAGATGGAAGCCAGCCCCTGCGCCGGGCTGTACGCCATTACCGCCGATATGGATTTTGAGCTGCACTACGGCAAGCGCGCCAACAAGCGCCGCAAGATGTACAACGGCATGATCCCCTGCCAGCTGTATATGTACTATAACGCCCCCAAGACCGAAAAGATGGCAAAGCCCATGCCCAAATCCGGCTTTGACGGCAAGCGCACCCATTTTGAAAAGAAGTAAGGTCATTTGACTGCCCGCCCGGCAGACATTGCACCGGAAAAGTGTGTCTTTTTCCGGGAAAATCCGGCACAAACACCCGCAGATCATCTTTTGCTGAAAAGAGACGGTCTGCGGGTGTTTTTAATAGAAAAATAGATTTCACAAAATTCGGCATAATGACAAATTACGGCAGTTTTTGCATCCGGCAGTTGCGTTGCCGAACAAAAAGGATTATACTAACCTTATTGACCGCAGGATACAAAAACTGTACAGAAAGGATGGCTGGCTTATATGAAGGGACGGATGCGGCCCTATCTGCCGGAACTGACGATCCGGGATTACAACACCTATATGCGTTATCTCCGCGGGGTGCGGCGGCAGATGTATAAGTCCTACGGCTTCTACGCCTGCCATCTGCTGCGCACCAACGGGGTGCTGTTTGCCATCCTGTCCGACAGTCTGGCGGGGCGTATGCCCACCTGCAAACGGCAGCGGGTGCCCGGCACGCCGTTCCGGCGCAGCATGATGTGCCAGACGCTGGGCATCCGGCAGGCGGCGCAGACGGAGATCCTGATGGGCTGGCATAATCTGCAGGACCGCAAGTACAGCGAGCTGCGCCCGGTCAAGCGCTTGCGCCGCGCAGTGGACAAGCTGTTGCTGCGCCGCGCCTACGAGAAAGCCCGGCAGGAGAACCCGGCACTGGAGCGGCTGTTTGCGCAGGAGCGGGAGCAGGCGGTGGTGCAGATGAACCTGAGCGCCAAAAACTACGCCCTTGCGGCTGAACCTATGAGCAACGTCTACGGCGCTTTGTACTCCACGCTGGCTACGGATGACCCCAACCAGCGCAAGAGTATGCGGTATATCGGCAGCTGCATCGGACGCATCTTCTATCTGCTGGATAAGGCCGAGCGCTTTGAAGCAGACCGCCGCAACGGCCAGTACAACGTGTTCGTGGTCAACGAGCTCAACGGGCAGGCTGCTGCCATAGAGAACGCCCGGCGGCAGGCGCTGGCAGCGGTCAACGACCTGATGCGGGCGTACAAGATGCTGGACCTCAAGCTGAATGACACCCTGCTGAACAATATCATGATTTTAGGTCTGCAGCACGCGGTCTACCCGCTGGAGCAGGATGTAGATACCGAAAAGTGGGAGATCCCATGAAGAAACGAAGAAGCAAAAGCTGGGCCATGGCCTACTGCGGCATGGCGGCGGCACTGTGCGTGGCACTGATGCTGCTGGGCACCATCATCCCCATTGCCATGTTCATCGCACCGGCGGTGGCAAGCTTTCTCATTGCAACGGTGTGCATGGAGTGCGGCATCACCATGGCGTGGACGGCGTACGCCGCCGTCAGCCTGCTGGGGCTGCTCTTTGTGCCGGATAAGGAGATCGCCCTGATCTTCACCGTGCTGCTGGGCTATTACCCGCTGGTAAAGCCCCGGTTCGACCGCATCCGCCCCCGGGCATTGCAGCTGGTGTGCAAGCTGCTGCTGTGCAACGGGGCGGTGCTGGCGATGTACGGCCTGCTGCTGGTGCTGGTGCCGGCGGGCAGCATTTCGCAGGAGCTGCGCACCACCGCACTGGCAATGACTCTGCTCACACTGGGTATGGGCAACGTGGCGTTTGCCCTTTACGACCGCGCCCTGTGCAATCTGCTGCTGCTGTACAAGCTGAAGTGGCAGCCCAAACTGCATAAAATGCTGGGGATGCACTGAGCCCCCTAGGGTGTATCTGAAAAGTCGAAAATTTAGTCTATTTCTACAAGCACAGCTGGATTTTGCGTTAAACAGCCTTGAAATCCACAAAGGATTCCTGCGGCTATTTGCCTTAAATCCCGCTTGTGCTTGCGAAATATTCGTCATTTTCTTTGTTTTCAGATACACCTTAAAATCCATTGAAAGAAGGAATGTGTACCGCAAGCTGACGCAAAGCGCCGGGCCACACGGGTGACAGCCGTGAGGGTGACGAGGAGAGGGATCATCGAAAGATTCGGCGGATGTTTCTCCGGCTGAGGGCTATACCAGCCGCAGAACAGGGCAAAAACCGGCAGCAATACCGGAACAGAACCCTGCAAAGAAAGCCATACAAGAACATAGACTTTGATAGAGGAAACTGACTGTGCAGCAGCGCATTTCGGCGCGCCGCAGTCGGTCTGGAGGTATTTTGTATGTGTGGCATTGTAGGTTATGTCGGGATGCGCAGCGCCCAGCAGGTGCTGCTGGACGGTTTGGAAAAGCTGGAGTACCGCGGGTACGATTCTGCCGGTGTGGCGCTTACCCAGCGGGACGGCATCCGCGTGGTCAAAAGCAAGGGGCGGCTCTCCACCCTGCGCAGCAAACTGGAAGAGCTGGCGCTGCCCCAGAGCGGCTGCGGCATCGGTCATACCCGCTGGGCGACCCACGGCGAGCCCAGCGATGTGAACAGCCACCCGCACTCCACGCCCCGGGTCAGCATCGTGCACAACGGCATTATTGAAAACTACGGCGCTTTGAAGGAGCGCCTGATCGCCAAAGGCTACACCTTTACCAGCGAGACCGACACCGAGGTGCTGGTAAAGCTCATCGACAGCTGCTATCAGGGCGAGCCGCTGCAGGCTTTGCAGGCTGCGCTTGCCAAGGTGCGGGGCAGCTACGCGCTGGCGGTGCTGTTCAAGGACTACCCGGACACCATCTTTGCGGTCAAGCGGGAAAGCCCGCTCATCGTGGGCTGGGGCGAGGGCGAAAACTTTGTGGCATCGGATATCCCGGCGCTGCTCAAGTACACCCGCAGCTACAGCGTGCTGGAAGAAGGGGACATGGCGGTGTGCACGGCACAGGGCATCCGCTTCTATAACGAGTTCGGCGAGGCGGTGGAGCGCGAAAAGCTGACCGCAGACTGGGACATGGAAGCAGCCGAAAAGGGCGGCTACCCCCACTTTATGCTCAAGGAGATCAACGAGGAGCCCGCCGCCATCACGGCAACGGTCAGCCCCCGGGTGGAGAACGGCCTGCCGGAGCTGCGCATCCCGGAACTGACGGACGAAAAGCTGCGCAGCATCGGCACAGTGCATCTGGTGGGCTGCGGCACAGCCATGCACGCCGGTATGGTGGGCAAGACCGCCATCGAAGCGCTGGCGCGGGTGCCCGCAGAGGTGGATATCGCCAGCGAGTTCCGCTACCGCGACCCCATCCTGAAGCCGGAGGATCTGGTCATCATCATCAGTCAGTCCGGCGAGACCAGCGATACGCTGGCCGCCCTCAAGCTGGCTAAGAGCCGGGGCGTGCCGGTGCTTGCCATCGTGAACGTGGTGGGCAGCAGCATCGCCCGGGCGGCGGATTACGTCATGTACACCTACGCCGGGCCCGAGATCGCGGTGGCGTCTACCAAGGCCTATATGGTGCAGCTGTGCGTGCTGTACCTGTTTGCCCTGCGCTTGGCCTATGCGCGCGGGCAGCTGACCGAGGAAAAGATCAAATACTACACCGCCCAGCTGCTGCACGCATCCGAGGTCATCAAGCCCCGCCTTGCGGACTGCGAGCAGATCAAGTACCTTGCCAGCCGCTATGTGAACACCCAGAGCTGCTTTTTCATCGGGCGTGGGTTCGACTACGCCCTTTCGCTGGAGGGCAGCCTGAAGCTGAAGGAGATCAGCTATGTGCACTCGGATGCCTACGCGGCAGGCGAGCTGAAGCACGGCACCATCAGCCTGATCACGGACGGCGTGCCGGTCATCGCGCTGGCGACCCAGAAAAACGTCTACGAAAAGACCATCTCCAACGCCAAGGAGACCCGCAGCCGCGGCGCACGGGTGCTGCTGTTCACCACAAAGGACGCGGAAGTGCCGGAGGGCGTTGCCACCGAGGTCATCCGCTTGGACGAGTACGACGACATCCTGATGCCGCTGCAGCTCATCGTGCCCTTGCAGCTGTTCGCCTACTACATGGCGGTGCTGCGCGGCTGCGACGTGGATAAGCCCCGCAACCTTGCCAAGAGCGTAACGGTGGAGTAACAGGGAAGAATAGAACACAAAACCGCCCGCTGCACGAAATGGTGTGCAGCGGGCGGCTTGTTATATGCGGGAAGAGCAGGGGCGCTTACCAGAACCAGTAGCGTTTCTTGAACGCGATGTAGACTACGGCGATCAGGATCACAACCACGCCGCCGGCGATGAAGAAGGACCAGTTGATATTGCCGAACCGCAGGTTCTGGTTGGTCAGCAGGTAGCGGCCGGCAGTGTCGGCGGTGATCACGCCGTCCTTGTAGCTGTTCAGGTACTGCCACTTGTTGCTGATGGTGTTGTACAGGTACAGGCGGGAGTAGGTGCTCACATCCAGCTCCAGCTGCACCGCGCAGGGAAGGGCACGGCCGTTGTCCAGCTCAAACTCCAGCCCCTCTTCACTCTCGGTAAAGGTGATGGCGGTGTCGATCTCGCTGGTGGTGCTCTTTACGTTTTTGCCGGAAACGTTCATGGTGTAGCCGTCGCCCACCACGCACAGGGTCTTGCCGGTGGTGCGCAGGGCGTTCAGGATCTCGCCGGTCACGATGGGCACCTCAGACTGGTTGAACACCACCTGATCCTCCGTGCTGTCCTGAATGGTCTGCACCACAGGGTCCAGCGGGATGGAGGTGTTGTCGTCCGGGGTATTGGTGCTGGCATTGCTGTTGTCGCTGCCGGAGGAAGCATCTGCCGAGCGGTTCACGATGACCGTGACCATGGCAGTGGCCTTGCCGTTGGAAATGGTAATGGAGGTAGAGCCGGTGCCCACCGCCGTGACCACGCCCGAAGGGCTGACCGTGGCAATGCTGCTGTTGCCGGACTTGAAGGTGAAGGACTGGGATGCACTGGCAGGGGTGGCTTTAGCCGTGATGGTGCGGGTGGCACCGGGCTTGAGCACGATGTAGTTGGTGCTGGGGGTGATCACCTGCCCGCTGTTGCTGGACGGAGTGCCGCTTGTGCCGGTGGAGTCTGTGGGCAGGGCAAGCACCGTAACGGTGGTGGTGGCCACCACCGAGCCGCAGGCAGCGGTAATGGTGGCAGTGCCGGGCGCTACGCCGGTCACGCGGCCAAAGCTGTTCACCGTGGCGATCTTCTCGTTAGAGGAGGTCAGGGTGACGGTGGCGTAGTTGGAAGCGGAACTGGGGCGCACCTGCAGCGAAGCCGACACCGAGTTGCCCACATAGATGGTGTTGGAGGAGAGGGAAAGGTCCATCTCGGTCACGATCATGGAGGAGTCCATGGAGACCACGATGGTGTAGGCGCAGATCTGGTTGCCGGCGGCTGCGGTAATGGTGGCAGTGCCAACGCCCACAGCCTGCACCACGCCGCTGCTGCTTACGGTCAGCACGCTGCTGTCATCGGTCAAAAAGACCACAGAGTCGGTGCTGTAACTGGGCTTGACCACGGGGGACAGCTGCTGGGAAGCGCCCAGCAGCATATTGGCAGAGTAGCTGCCGGTGGAAATGCTCTCGGCAGGGACATCCTTGGACCAGGGCAGTGAAACGCCGTTCTGCGCTTCAACAGGCAGGCCGGCGGCGGCAGCGCTCAGGGCGGTGCCGCATACCAGCACACCCAGCATCAGCACACAGGCGGCCAGTTTCTTTGCGGTTCGAATCATGTTGTTTGTACCTCTTTGGGGTGGTGTAAAAGGGGGGCATCCTGCCGTGCTGTGCAGTCCGCTTTTAGCGGAACAGCACGCCCAGTGCCTCCATGGCATATTCAAAATAGGTGACCTGATCGTATTCCACGCGGGCGGTCACGCTCATACCGTTGGCAAGATCCACCTTGTCGCCGCTGCGGCTCACCACATAGGTGGCATCGGGCTTGATGGTCATCTTGTAGTAGGAGGTGCTGTTGCTGGAGGTCACATCACTGTCAATGGAGGTGACGGTGCCGGTCAGCGTGCCGTAGGAATACTCCGACAGGCCGGTGATGGCGATCTTGCAGGGGTCGCCTACGTGCAGCAGGGGACGGTCGTTCACCGACACCATGGCCACGATCTCCAGATCGTCGTTCTCGCTGGCAATAGTAGCCATTGCAGAGCCGGCGCTCAGCACCATGCCCTCCTTGTAGGGGGTGTCCATGTGGATCACGCCGGAGGTGGGCGCATAGATGAAGTAATCGTTGGCGCCGGTGTTCAAAGAATCCATCTGCGCCTGCAGGTTGTCCACATTGACCTGTGCGCTGTTGATGCTCTGGGAGATGGACTGCATGGTGGAGTAGTATAGGGACTCCAGCTCACTCTGGTTCTGCTCCATCAAAGCCTTGATCTGGGTGTCGGAGTAGCCGGCAGCCTGATAGGTAGAAGCGTCAAAGGTCTTTTGTGCTACCTGACTTTTGTAGGTCTGGTACTGGTAGTAGTAGGGCTGATCTTCAGCGCTGGTCTCATCGAAGTAGTTGGTGTCGTCCTGAATGCACTTGAGCAGCTTGTTGTACTGATCCAGCTGCTTCTGGTAGATATCCAGCTGGCTCTGCAGGGTGTCCTTCTGCATATCCAGATCCGTGCTCTTCAGCCGGGCGATCAGGTCGCCCTCGTTCACATAGCTGCCCTCCGAGACATACAGCTCGGTGATGGAGCCGGAGTAGCTGGACATGATGTAGGTCTTGTTGGCGGCCTGCACCACACCGCTGTTCTGGCTGACATAGATGCGGTTGGTCTGGGTGCTCCAGATCACCAGAAAGATCATGAACAGCCCGGTCAGAATGACAAAGGCGTACCCGTAAGGGGGCAGCTTTTTGTCCATCATGATCCGGCGGTCCTGCAGATCCGAAAGGTTCTGAATGGTCGTTGTCATAATTATTTGGTCTCCATAAACACGTCGATCACGCCGTCGTCCTCGTCCTGATTGACGTAGATGGTGTAGCTGTTGCCGCTAAGCTTGATGTCGTTTTCAAAAGCCAGGACCTGCAGCTTGGCGGTGGCCAGCTGGTTGAAGGCCAGAGGGCCGGTAAAGTGGGCGTACAAGCAGTTCTTTACCCGCAGCACAGCGTCCATGTGGTAGCCGGGCTCCATCTGGGTGATCATCTGGGTGGCCTGCTGCATCATGTACATGACGGGCATATGGTCCGGGCCGGTGCCTTCCACGATAGCCTGCACCAGCGGGCCGATGGGCTGTGCGCCGTTGCTCTTCATAAAGTTCTGCATCTGGGTCAGGATGACCGGCAGGTTTGCCAGCTCCTCGGGCTGCACAACGCGGGAGAGAACATTGGTCAGCTTGAGGGTCTTGTTTTCAGCAACTTTGATCTCGTTCATAGTAAATTACCCCTAATCCTGTTATTTTTTCAATGTAAGCCGGAACAAAAAGGTGCCCGGAAGCGTCTGCCTCCGGGCACACCATAACGAGGCATTCTTCGGTTTCCCGCCGGGCGGGAAAAAAGCTTATGCTGCATCCGGGCAAGAGCTGCGGATGCGGTCAGTAGGTGATGGACTCGCCGTCGTCGTCCTCTTCCACCACAGCGGCAACTGCCTGCGGAGCAGGCTCGGCTTTGCGCTTGCGGAAGATGCCCTGCTGCATATTCCACAGCTCGGCATAGCGGCCATCCTTTGCCATCAGTTCCTCATGGTTGCCGCGCTCCACGATCTTGCCGTGATCCATCACAAGGATCAGGTCGCAGTCACGGATGGTGGAAAGGCGGTGCGCCACGATCAGCATGGAGCGGTCTGCCAGCTGCTCGTAGATCATGTTGAAGATCAGCGTCTCGGTGGCAAAGTCCAGATTACTGGTGGACTCGTCCAGAATGTAAAGGTTGGAGTCCTTCAGGAAGGCACGCGCCAGTGCGATGCGCTGCTTCTCACCGCCGGACAGGCCGTTGCCGGCTTCCTCCAGATAGGTGTTGTACTGCAGCGGCAGGTGGCGGATGAACTCGTGCGCGTCAGCCTTCTTGGCAGCTTCCTTCACCTCGTCCAGCGTAGCGTCCATGCGGGAGATGCGGATGTTGTCGTAGATGGTCTTGCTGAACAGCTCAACGTTCTGGGGCACATAGGCGATGGCGCGGCGCACCGAGTGGCTGCTGTACTCCGCCAGATTCACGCCGTTCACATCGATCTCGCCGTCCTCGGGGTCGTAGTACTTCAGCAGCAGCTTGGTAATGGTGGATTTGCCGCTGCCGCTGCTGCCCACCAGCGCCACCTTTTTGCCGGCGGGGATGGTAAAGCTGACATGATCCAGTGCCGGGGCACGGTTGCCGTAGCGGAAGGTGACGTCCTTGAACTCGATGTCGCCCTCCACCTTTTCCATCTCGCTCTGCTCCATACCCTCGGCAGTCTCGTTCTCAGCGGGGTAGTCCATGATCTCGGTCAGACGCTTCATGGAGATGCTGGCTTCCTGGATCTCCATCTGCAGGCCGATCAGGTTGCTCAGGGGGGAGGTGAAGTAGCTGGACAGGGTGCTGAATGCCATAAAGCCGCCCAGCGTCATCTCGCCGTTCAGCACCTGACTGATGCCCACATAGGTGGTCAGCATACTGAAGCCGGTGGAGATGAAGGAGGAGATCAGACCCTGCGTGGTGCTGATGCGGCTGGAGCGCAGGCTGATCTTCAGGCTCTTCATGTACTCGCGTTCCAGATTATCCAGCTCGGTCTGCTCGTTGGCGTTGCACTTGACGGTCTCGATGCCGCGCAGGCTCTCGATCATCTGGCTGTTCAGCGCTGCAGACTGTGCCATGCTCTCTTCGTTGATCCGCTTATAGGGCTGTTTGTACACCAGCACCAGCAGGATGCTGACCAGTGCCATGAACAGCGAGATGGAGAACAGCATGGCGTTCATGCGGAACAGGATGATGCCGGTGATGACTGCCATGGAGATATCCATCACAAGGCTCAGCGCAATGCTGGTAAAGATGGATTTGATGGTGTCAGCGTCCGAGTAACGGGTGGTGATATCACCGGTCTTGCGGGTGGCAAAGAACTTCATGGGCAGGTTGAAGATGTGCCCGAAGTAGCCCAGCATCAGCGGGATATCGATCTTGATGGACAGATGGATCAACACCCACTGGCGCACAAAGCCGATCAGCGTGCTGGTGATGCTGACCACGCTGAACACCAGGATCAGGGTGACCAAAAGGTTATTCAGCCCGTAGGGCAGCACCTCGTCCATCAGGATCTTATTGAACATGGAGGACGCGATGCCCAGAATGGTGGTGATCACCGAGCTGAGGATGGCGTAGAAGAACAGCTTTTTCTGAGGCAGAAGCAGGTCGATATACCGCTTCATCATGCCGTACTTGCCGCTCTTGCCGTCCTTACCGTCCTTGCCGTCTTTACCGTCCCTGCTGCCAAGCTTGCCGCCCTTGAACTCGGAGGTGGGGTTCAGCAGCAGCAGCACGCCGGTAAAGTTCTTGTAGAACTCGTCCAGACTGATCTTTTTCAGCTCCGTGCCGGGGTCGCCGATGATGACGTAATCCTTGCACTTATGCTTTTTGCCCTTTTTCTCTTCTTCCTTGCGGGTCTCGGCGTCCTGCAGCATATGCTTGCGGCGCGCGCCTTCGTCCTTGATGGTGGTCTTTTTGAACACCACAACAAAGTGAGCCAGACCCTGATCGGTGATCACCTGTGCAATGCAGGGAAGCGAGAAGTCGCTCAGGAAGTTTTCGCGGTCCACGCGGACTGCGGCGGTGGTAAAGCCAAGTTCATTGGCGGCTTTTTGCAGGCCGACAAGGTTAGTGCCTTTCAGGTCGGTACCCATCATATCCCGCAGGCGGGTGATGGTCACTTCCTTTTTGTAGTGCAGGCACACCATGGCCAGACAGGCAGCCGCACAGTCGGTGGTATCGTGCTGCCGGACGTAGGTATAACGCATAGATGTTTCCTTTTATTCTACAGATTTATTCAAACGACACAAAGCCGCCCTGCCGCCCGTGCTTGCCGCACAGAGCCGCCGGCCTGCCTGCTGATTTGACCAACGAAAAAACTGCGCTCCTGCACGGCAGCTTTCTGACCGGGGGAGCGCCTGTCTGCGGATGCGGGAAAGCCATGCAGCTTTTCTACATCTATAAACTTATAAAAGTATACCACATCCACTAGTGTTCTTCAAGGCGATATTTTTTAAGAACCGTTAAGAATGCGTGAAAAAAAGATACAGAAAAACAAAAAAGCGATGGAAAAATATCCATCGCTTTGCTGGCGCCTCTTGCCTGACTCGAACAGGCGACACCCTGATTAACAGTCAGGTGCTCTAACCGACTGAGCTAAAGAGGCATAACAGTGACTGCGAGAGATATTATACCGCAGTCACCGCACTTTTGCAAGCCTTTTTTGCAAAAATTCGGAAATCAAATTTTGCAGCCTGCCCCGGAGCGAAAGCCTTCACCCCTTGGGGACAGATTTCCCCCGGTCGGGGGAAAATGTCGCATAGCGACAAAAGGGGGAACGGGTGGCTCGTAGCGCCGGAGGGGGTACTGGCACGCAAACTCCCTCAGTCACGGCTGCGCCGTGACAGCTCCCTCGGAGAGGGAGCCTCTGGCGAAAAGGAAAACTTGGCCGCATTGCCAAAGCCTCCCTCCATGAGAAAGACTTCCCCCGGCCGGGACAGATTCTCCCCGCGCCGGGGAGAAATGTCACCGCAGGTGACAAAGAGAGGAGCAGATGTCACGCAAGTGACAAAAAGGAGAGCAGTGGCATCGCGTCCGCGATGACGGAAGGAGTTCCTGAACGTAATAAAAGACCATCTGAGATGCAGTTAAAAATGCCTCAGATGGTCTTTTTTTGTTTTGTCAATTCAGCACATTCTGCCCGGCGGAATCCAATACCGTCAGCTCCTGCCCGGTCACGCTGGAGACCAGCGCAATGTAGCTGCGTCCGGTGCGGATGGTCAGCGGCCTGCCGTCGGCATCGTAAAAGGCAAAGGTGGAGTCTGTGCCCTGCGTCCATGTGATGTGCCACAGCTGGCTGCCGTTCAGCCAGACACCGCCGCCAAGGGACAGGTCGTAGTCCAGCGTGGTGCCGTCGTCCCGCAGGCTGGAAGCGGAGTAAAGGACCAGCAGATTGTCGAATTGCGCCTGCGCGCCGGTGTTGGCATCCAGCTGGGCGGTGCCGTCGGCACGGAGCATCCCGTAGGTGCCGCTGGCCGCATCGTAGGCAAAACCGGTGGTGCTTTGGGGCGCAAAGTTGATCTGCACCTGTTCGGCATCCCGGGAACCGGGCTCCGGCAGACGGGGCTCTTTGGCCTGCGGCAGCAGGGCGGGCAGAGCGGAAATGGCAGAGCTGTCCTCGGCAGTGCTGGCCGAGGAGGAAGCGCTGCTGCCGTGGTCGCCCAATGCGCCGGAAAGGTTCAGGCTGCCCAGCACGGAAGCGACCTCCCCGCCGCTGGTATGCCACAGCGGCGCGCCGCTCCAGACATCATCGCAGGAAAAGGCGTTGCGGCCCACTTCCAGCGCGTCCACGGCCCGCAGGTTATAATAATCCAGATAGTTGCGGGCAAACTGCCCTGCACCCCGCTGGATGGGCAGTACTTCCTGCCCGCTGAGCAGCCGCCAGTAAAGATCCTGCCCAAGGGTCACTGGGCCGACGGTTGGCATGGCCGATACCGAAGGATAAGCCAAGCACAGGCTGGTGGGCTGGCCGCTCTCGGTCAGGGCTTCCAGCACCACCGATGCGCTGCCAATACCCCACTGTGTGGTGCTGGAAGCGGCGTTGTCGATCACCACGGCGGCGGTGCGTTCGCCGGGATACTGCAGCTCCTGCCCGGTCAGCGGGTCGGTGGGCGCTGCACTGTCCGGGGCAGTGGTGCCGGACAGCGCACACCCGCACAGCAGGGCTGTGCACAGCACCGCCGTGCCAAGGGCCAGATTCCAGATGCGTTTCATGCGGTTCCCTCGTTACTGATAGCTGAAGTTGGACCACTCGTCGTCGTCCACGATGGCAAGATAGGTCTTGCCGCGGTTGAAAAGCATCTGCGCACCGGTCTTGTCGTAGACCCGCAGCGGATGCTCAGGCGAAGCCTTTTCCCAGCGGCCATGCTGTACAGCGCCGCGGCTGAAATAATAGGCATCGCCGCCGGAGATGTAGCTTACCTGCTGCACATCGCCGGAGTCGCCGGAATAGCGCTCGATGGGAGCAAAGCAGACCAGCAGGTTGTCAAAGCTCAGCTGCTTTGCGTTCAGCTCGTCCACGGTGTTTTCAAACTTGCCGGAGATGCGGCTGTACATCTGCATTTTATAGGTGCGGGACTGCGGATCATAGCGGAAGCTGGTCTTGTAGTGGTCCGAGTGGGTGATGCTGACCGTCCTGCCGGATGCTGCACCCTGCATGGCATTCTCCTCGCCGGTGCGGTAGTCCGCAAAGCGGAAGAAGGTGGCGTCGTAATCGTATTTCAGGCCGATGCCCGCGTTGGAAGCGGCCTGCCGGATCTCCTTGCCGGAGGTGAACTCGGTGTGTTCATAGGCCACATCCCGGCCCCGGCTGTCGCGGTGAGCCACATGCGGATGGGTGGGAGTATTAAAGTAGCTCTTGCCGCCGATGTTCAGGCCGGAATAGTTGTATACGTTGATGAATTTGGTGCAGGCGGCGCTCTCACCGTCGTGGTAGTACAGCGCCTGATAGGGCATCAGCAGCTGCAGGAACTGGTCGCGGCCAGAGCGCAGCGGGCCGATCTCCGGGATGGAGTCGGCATCGTGGAACACCGCGCAGAAGCGGGTGATGCCGCCCTCCACCTTGCACTCGATCAGCAGATCGGCAGAGGAAAGACCGCGCTGCGGACGGGCGTTCTGACGGGAGGTGTTGGAGATGTTATTCACCATCACGCCCACGATACGGCCATTGCTGCGCTTGGCCTCACCGGTCAGCGGGTCGGCATCGTAAGCGGGCAGTGCGGCAAGACTGGCAGCGGGCTGCTCGCCTGCTGCCAGCGAGGAAGCAGCCATGGCCTCCGAGGATGCAGCAGAAGAAGCTGCGCCGGAAGAACTGATGCCCAGTGTCTGCTGGAGCCAGCTGGAAAAATTGCTGCCCAGAATGGCACTGCCGGAAGCACTGCAGCTGGAAAGCGCCAGCGAAGCGGCAGCGGCACCGGTCAGGCGAAGAACAGTACGGCGAGTGATCTTCATAGGAAAAACCTCCTGCAAAAAACGTATCGGCGCGGCCCGGCAGAATGCCAAAGCCGGGAAAAAGTTTGCGGGTGCAGCGCGGCGGGGCGCACACTGCCGGGCAGTAAAACGCAGCGCACTGCAGACGGATTTGATTTGATTGTAACGATTCTTGCCGGGTTTGTAAAGAGGAAGTTATCGGGATGAAGCCCCTTCCGCTGCCGACATCGGAGCATCTTCGACCTGCCGCGCGGATGGAAAGCGGAAACCCACACCGATGCAGGAGCTTTTTGCGCCTTTTTGCCCGGGAACCCTTGCATTTTTGCGCAAGTTGTGGTAATATTATTCGGCAGTATGTTCACTGCGGAAATATGCGCTCGTAGCTCAGCCGGTAGAGCATCTGACTTTTAATCAGAGGGCCAGGGATTCGAGTTCCCTCGAGCGCACCAAAATCCCACGAAGAATCGTAAGATTCCTCGTGGGATTTTCTTTTTGTACGCCAGTTGCACGGTCTCTACACGGTCCGCATTTTTCGTGTCAGATGGAGTAAGTCTGTGAATTACTCTGCAATTCGTGCTATTTTTTGCAATTCAGGTCAGCAGAGCCAGGCGAAGCTGCGCTTTTACGGCAGGGTCTGCGTCCTTCAGAAGCTCCAGCAGAGCCGACACGGAGATGGTAGGTTCTGCTTCAACCGGGGCAGCCTGCACAAGTGTTGTTCCCTGTACGGCCTTCACATCACCGCCGGAGATCATCAGTTGGTAAGCAGAGCGCAGGCTGCGCGATGGAATCGCTGAATAGCACAAAAACATGTTGGAGTCCAGATGTGAAAAAACGGCAAAGCAGATAAAATCCACTTTACCGTTTTATAGCAATTCAACTTCTTCATGTAACAGCAACAGCGTTGAATTGCATATCGCAAATTGCTGTTTTAACGTTCCACTAATTTCTTGCCTTGCGATCAAGAAAGCACGTCTGCTAAACGCTCTACATTGAAAATATAATCGTACACTGCTATAATAAAATTGTGATATTATCACCAAAAATTCGAGATGCAAAGCGTTTGCGATTGGCAAACATTCAGGAGGAACGCATGGTAACAGGAGCCATTAAAAATAAGGTAGACAAAATCTGGACGGACATCTGGGCAGGCGGCATCACCAATCCGCTGACCGTCATTGAACAGCTGACCTATCTCATGTTCATCCGGTCACTGGACGAGAAAGAGCTTGCCACCGAAGATTTTGAGAACATGGCGGGCGAAAAGATGGAGCACATCTTCCCGGCCAGCGCGGCAGGACAGTCTATGCGGTGGAGCCGCTTCAAGGATAAAGATTCCCGCGAAATTTTCCTGACCATGCAGCAGCGGGTGTTCCCTGCCATCAAAAAGATGAAGTATGGCCGTCTGCCGGACTTTGATGCGAACGGCGAACTGGTGGAGATCGAGGACGACCCCACCCGCCCGGATGAGGGCAACACCGCCTTTGCGCGGTATATGGACGATGCCATGTTCCTGATCCCCACGCCGCAGGTGCTGCAAAAGATCATCACCGGGCTGGAGGATCTCTACACCCACGACATTGCCGACCTTGATATGCAGGGCGATTTGTACGAGTATATGCTGGGAAAACTGGCAACGGCGGGTCGGAACGGCCAGTTCCGCACGCCTCTGCATATCATTGATATGATGGTGGAGCTGGTGCAGCCCACGCCGGACGATTTCATCTGTGACCCGGCCTGCGGTACGGCAGGTTTTCTGGTGTCCAGCGCAAAATATGTTCGCAAGCACTATGGGGACGATATGACTCCGGAACAGTGGCAGCATTTTGCCGGGCCGATGTTTGCAGGCTTTGACATGGACCGCACCATGCTGCGCATTTCGGCCATGAACCTGATGCTCCACTCCATCACGAACCCGGAGATCGACTACAAGGACAGCGTGTCGAAGCAAAACTCCATTTGCAGCAAGTATACCGTTTGCCTTGCGAACCCGCCGTTCAAGGGCACTGTGGATGCCGAGAGCATCAACGACGACCTGAAAGCCGTCACCAACACCAAAAAAACAGAATTGCTTTTCCTTGCGCTCTTCCTGCGAATGCTCAAAACCGGCGGACGCTGCGCCTGCATCGTGCCGGACGGCGTTTTGTTCGGTTCCAGCAAGGCGCACCAGAGCATCCGAAAAGAACTCATTGAAAACCACCAGCTGCGGGCGGTCATCTCCATGCCCTCCGGCGTGTTCAAGCCCTACGCAGGCGTGTCCACGGCGGTGCTGGTGTTTACCAAGACCGGCGCGGGCGGCACCGACAGGGTGTGGTTCTACGATATGAAAGCCGACGGCTTCTCGCTGGACGACAAGCGCACCGAGGTGAAGGAAAACGACATCCCGGACATCATCGCCCGGTTCCAGAACCTTGATGCCGAAGCCGACCGCAAGCGCACCGAGCAGAGTTTCTTTGTGCCCAAAGAAGAAATTGCCGCCAACGGGTACGATTTGTCCATCAATAAGTACAAGGAGACCGAGTATGTGCCGGTGGAGTACCCCTCGACCACGGAGATCCTTGCCGACCTGCATGAGCTGGAAATGGAGATCACTAAGGGTCTGGCAGAGTTGGAGGAGATGGTGTGATGAAAAAACTTCTTCCAGAAGTCTGTACTATTCAGTATGGATTTCCTTTTGACTCTGCAAAATTTTCAGATAGTAATGGAATGCCGCTTATCAGAATCCGCGATGTGGTAAGGGGATATTCTGAAACCTATACAACAGAAGAATATAAGAGTGAATATATCGTACACGAAAATGATTTACTCATCGGCATGGATGGTGAGTTTAACATTGCAAAGTGGGGAAAAACACCCGCGCTTTTGAATCAGCGAGTTTGCCGATTAGCACCAAACGATAGCATTGATAAAGACTACTTATTTTACTTTATGCCCATTGCACTAAAGCGAATCGAAGAAAAAACGCCGTTTGTCACAGTAAAGCATTTGTCTGCAAAAGAGTTGAACAAAATTGAAATTCCTATTTTGCCCTTAGAAGAACAAAGAAAAATTGCAGAAACGCTGAGCAAGGTCGATGAATTGATAGCATTTCGAGACCGGCAACTTGCTAAACTGGATGAGCTGGTAAAGGCGCGGTTTGTGGAGATGTTTGGAAATCCAATAGAGAATACGATGAATTGGCCCAAAAAGCTATTGCGAGATATCACAACAAAAATCGGGTCGGGAGCAACGCCAAAAGGTGGAAGAGAAAGCTATCCAAATGCGGGAGTCTCTTTGATTCGCAGTATGAATGTATATGACGGACAATTTCTGTATAAAGACCTTGCACATTTGACAGACGAACAAGCAACGCAGCTTAATGGAGTGACGGTTGAAGCGGAAGATGTCTTAGTTAATATTACAGGTGCGTCAGTTGCACGGTCATGTGTGGTTCCGAAGGACGTATTGCCTGCTAGAGTAAATCAGCATGTGGCAATAGTTCGGTGCAACAGAGAACTATTAAATCCTATTTTTACAAATAAAATGTTTATAAATAACGAGTTCAAGAAAGCACTTTTAAGCATTGGCGAATCTGGTGGCGCAACAAGACAGGCGATAACAAAGAAACAACTAGAAGAACTCTCAGTTGTTGTTCCTCCTCTTTCCATTCAAAATGAATTCTTCACCTTTTCGGAGTGCGTAGACCAGCAGAAGCAGACCGTACAGCAGAGCCTTGATAAGCTGGAATTGATGAAAAAGGCACTGATGCAGGAATATTTTGGGTAACTCCCTCAGTCACCTGCGGTGACAGCCCCCTCAAGGAGGGAGCCTTTGACGTTGCGGTTACGAAAAGCCTCCCTCCTTGAGGGAGGTGGATGCGAGCGAAGCGAGCAGACGAAAGGAGTTTACATGTAAAATGCTACCAGACTTTAGGTAAAAGGGTGTGCAACAGTAGATTTTAGCAGTATAATGGAAGAAAAAGGAAGTGCCATGCTGTATGTCAGAAGCCATTTGGGTTGCAATTATTGGATTGGTCGGCGTTGTAGTAGTAGCAGTTATCAATGGAGTTTTTGGGTTGATAAAAAAGCCGGAGAAAGACAGCAAGAAAAAGTCTGAGGATAAAATAAGTGTCAATCAAACAGTCTCAGGCAATAACAATACTGTAATTGGAGTGCAAACAGATAAACGGGAGAAATCATAATGAGCGAAAATCTTGAAGTTAATCAAAATGCAGCTTTTGGTTCCCACCATAATACTTTCGCTGGCACAGTAAACAATTATGGTGTCCCTGCTGAGAATGTTGCAGGAATGGTAATCGAACAAACTTTCAAGCTGTTTCACCAGTACTTCCCTCTATTACAAAAAGAAGCTTTAGAAGAAGTGCATAGAATGCTTCAAGAAAAATTGAAGAATATTCCCCCAGAAGATATTGTTCAACCTAGTCCAAGAATTGCAATCCCTTCATTGCAAAATGCGAGTATCACAGAAGAAAGTGAAGTAAGAGAACTCTACGCCAGTCTGCTTGCAAACTCAATGAACAAAGTTGTCAAAGATGGTGTTCATCCTGCATTTATTGAAATTATAAAACAACTTTCGCCTGATGAGGCTAAGATTTTGCGGTATATGAGTATTTTCTCTTCTGTGCCAACAATTTCATTACGAGCTGAAAATAAAGACCAGTCTGGAATAACCGTTATCAATTGTTTCTCAAACATTGGAGAATTGATGAAATGCGAAAAGCCATATGACATTGGAAAATACTTTGATAATTTGGAAAGATTGGGCGTGATAAGAAGAAGTGGTGCTTTTGAATCTTTTACAGACAAAAGTATCTATGAGCCATTAAAAAGCCATGAATTTATCAAAGAAAAAGAACATAGTATTCAAAATTCTTTGGATCGTAATATACCAAACATTTTAGAAGGCTTTGTTGAAATCACAAGTTTCGGACGTGCTTTTTGTGACACTTGCGTCACAGTTGAATTGAATATAACTATTGCAACTTGACATTACAGAAAGGAGCCCTCCCATGTCCAACTTCTCCTATCTCTCCACCCGCCCCGAATATTCCCTCTTCGCTAATTCTGCCATCGAGGCCGAGAAAGTGTTCTCCACCTCCCCGGCGATGTGCGCGGTGGGATGCCGGAAGGCGTTGGAGCTGGCGGTGAAGTGGGTGTATGCGGCAGACAAGACCATCACGATGCCCTACAAGGACAACCTGCAATCCCTTCTGCACGAGCCGAGCTTCCGGTTCGCAGTGGACCGCAATGTGTGGAGCGTGCTGCCCAGCATCGTGAAGGCGGGAAATCTGGCGGTACATACGGGGCGTAGCGTGTCGGCGGCGGATGCAGTGTTCAGCCTGCGGGGGCTGTTCGACTTCATCCAGTGGGTGGATTACTGCTACGGCACGGACTATGTGGAGCGCTCCTTTGACGAGACAGCCATCCCCGGCGAAAAGGTAACGCTGGACGAAAAGAAGATCCGGGAGCAGGAAAGCCTGCTGACCCAGAAAGATGCCGAACTGGAAGCCTTGCGCAAGCAGGTGGAGAGCCTTTCGGCGGCGTACACGGCCAGCAAACAGCAGAACCAGCAGAGCCGCAGTTTTACCGCCGCCGACCTGACCGAGGCCGAGACGCGGCAGAAGATCATCGACATCGACCTCAAGGCCATGGGCTGGAAATTCACCGGGCCGGACGCCGATGTGCGCACCGAGTACGAAGTGGACAACATGAACGGCGTGCTGGGGCAGAAGGGCTATGCGGACTATGTGCTGATGGGCAAGGACGGCTTGCCGCTGGCGGTCATTGAAGCCAAGCGCAGCACCAAAGACCCCAACATCGGGCGCAAGCAGGCTCAGCTTTATGCAGACTGTCTGGAGCAGAAGTTTGGCCGCCGTCCGATACTGTTTACCACCAACGGCTACACCACCTATTTCTGGGATGAGCAGAGCGGCCCGCAGCGTGCCGTGAGCGGGGTGTTCTGCAAGGACGACTTGCAGAAGCTGATGAACCGCCGCACCGAGAAAAAACCGCTGGACACCATCGAAATTGACGATAAAATCACCGACCGCTACTATCAGAAAAACGCCATCCGGGCTGTCTGCGCCCACATCGCGCAGGGCTTCCGGCGCAATCTGCTGGTCATGGCAACGGGCACAGGCAAGACCCGCACCGCATCCAGCCTGACCGATGTGCTGAGCCGGGGCGGTCATGTGACCAACGTGCTCTTTCTGGCGGACCGCACTGCGCTGGTCAAGCAGGCAAAGGACGACTTCAAGAAGTATCTGCCCGACCAGTCGTTGTGCAATCTATGCTCCTCCAAGGACGATAAGGCCGCGCGCATCGTGTTTTCCACCTATCCCACCATGCTCAACGCCATCGACAACGCCAAGACCAAGGACGGCGTGCCGCTGTTTTCCCCTGCGCATTTTGACCTCATCATCGTGGACGAGAGCCACCGCAGCATTTTCAAGAAATACCGCGCCATTTTTGATTATTTCGATGCCGTTCTGGTGGGCTTGACCGCCACCCCGAAAACCGATGTAGACCGCAACACCTACGACTTTTTCGAGATGGAACACGGCATCCCCACCTACGCCTACGATTACGACACGGCGGTCTACACCGACCATGTGCTGGTGCCTTACTACAACTACGAGGTCAAGACGAAATTCACAGAAGAGGGTATCCACTACGACCAGCTTTCACCGGAGGATAAGGCCCGCTACGAGGACGATTTTGCCGAGGACGACACCCTGCCCACCTTCATCCCGTCCGAAAAGCTGAATAAGTTCATCTTCAACGCCAACACCGTGGACACGGTGCTGCAAGACCTGATGGAACGGGGCATCCAGACGGCAGGCGGCGACCGCATCGGCAAAACCATCATCTTTGCCCAGAACAAGCGCCACGCGGAGTTTATCCGGGAACGCTTTGGCAAGCTCTACCCGCAGCTGGAGACCCAGTACCCGGGATTCATCCAGCGGGTGGTCTGCGACGATGCCTATGCACAGTCCATCATTGACGACTTCAAACAGCCGGACAAGCCGCCGTTTATTGCGGTCTCGGTGGATATGATGGACACGGGCATTGATGTGCCGGAGTGCGTGAATCTGGTGTTCTTCAAAAAAGTGCGCAGCAAAACGAAGTTCTGGCAGATGATCGGCCGTGGTACGCGGCTCTGCCCATCCCTTGCCTGTGTGGATGCCATCGACGGCGAATATACGGGCAAACGGCGGTTTCTGATTTTTGACTACTGCGGCAACTTTGAATTTTTCCGTCAGAAACCCAACGGCTACGAGAGCGCGGACACCAAGAGTCTGTCCGAGAGCATTTTCTGCAAGCAGGTGCGCATTGCCGCCGCGCTGCAGGATGGAGCCTATGGGAGCGAAAAATACCAGAACTGGCGCAAGATCTTAACGGAGACCTGCCGTGCCGAAGTGGGAGCGCTGAATCCGGAGCTGGTATCCGTGCGGCTGCACCGACAGGCCGTGGAACACTATCAAAAGCCGGAAGCCTTTGTCAGCCTGACCGAAACGGACAAGGGTACTCTGATGAAAGAGGTGGCACCGCTCATCTCGCTGGACGACAAAGATGAAGCCGCCAAGCGGTTCGATAACTTTGTGTATGGCTTGCTGCTCTGTGAACTGGAAGGTCTGCCGGGGCTGGGCCGCGCCCAGAAACAGCTGCGCAGCACGGCGGCATTGCTGGAAGGGAAAGCTACCATCCCGCAGGTGCAGGCAAGGCTGTCCCTCATCCGGGAGGTGCAGACAGACGAATTTTTGACCTCGCATGATTTGCTCCGCTTTGAGGAAATGCGGCAGGAACTGCGGGAGCTCATCAAGTTTCTGGTGGAGGGCGGCGAGGGGCAAAAGCCTGTCTACACGGCCCTTGCCGACCCGGTACTGGAACAGACCGAGGGCAAAACGCTGGATTCCGGCTATGATTTCGGCGAGTACCGGGAACGTGTGAACCGCTACATCATGGAGCACCGCAGCGATACGCTGGCCATCCACAAGCTGACCCAGAACATTCCGCTTTCCCGGGGCGACTATACCGAGCTGGAACATATCTTCACCTGTGAGCTGGGCAGCAAAGAGGACTATGCACGGGAGTTTCGGGATACACCCTTTGGTCTGCTGGTGCGTAAAGTGGCAAAGCTGGACCACGATGCTGCCATGCAGGCGTTTTCCAAGTTCATCAACGACGAATCGCTGAATGCAAAGCAGATCGCGTTCGTGCAGAAGGTCATTCATTACATCGAGCAGAACGGTTATGTGGAAAGCAAAGCGGTGTTGATGAAACCACCCTTTGACCAACCCATCCTGTTTACCCGCCTGTTTGATGGCAAAACAGGGAGTGAACTGATGGATACGATCAATTCGGTGAAAGAGAATGCCACCCATGTGACGGCATAAAGTAGTGGAATGTACTGATAAAAACCGGTATAATTCAGGACTATCGAAAAATGAATATCCTGCAACGCAGGATGGCAAGTCAGGGAATTTTGAACGATACGCAAACGACTCTGGCTGATTACCTGATGAGCATCGCACAAATTTCCGTGGAGGATGCCGGAGCGATTTATATCGAGTTGAGCAGCATCCGCGGAAATTTTATGGCAAACATTATTCTGCGCATGATTGAAAATTATCACTTCCTGCCTGATATGGCGCAGAAACTGAAAAACAAACAAGCACTGGTGGAAAGCGTAATTGCAAATGAACAGCTGGAGCCTTCCATTACGTTGTCCATCAAAGATGTGTATGATGACCTTGTCAACAGCAAACTGGATATGATCGAGGGCCTCGTGCCGATCTCTGCCATCCAGTATGATGCTAAGATGCAGGAAGCAGAAAGACTTTAAGGGGAGTGCGACTTGTAGGATTGCTTTAAATTATCGAGTTAATCCGCAGGCCGAATAGATTCACTCAAATCGAATGAAAACGAAAAAATGCCCGCTCACCGTGGAGATCCGGCTCCATCGGTGGGCGGGCATATCCAATAAAACACCAGGATACGATTATGCTTTTCGTACTTCAGCTGGGATCTTGCTCTGGCTCAGATATCCCACAGGGAGGGCGCAGAGGTGGAAACTGCGGCGGCACCTGCGCGCATGGCGGCCATGACATCGGCTTTGTCCCGCAGCAGGCCGCCTGCAATGACAGGCACCTGTGTGCGGGCGCTGATCTCAGCGATGACCCGGGGCATGATGCCGGGAAGGATCTCGACAAAATCCGGCTTGCCCTGCTCCAGCTGACCGGACAGGCTGGTCAGCGAGAGGGAATCCAGAATGAATGCCCGCTGGACGGTCAGCAGGCCGCGGTGGCGCGCCCGGCGGATCAGGGTCGGGTGGGTGGAGATGATGCCGTCCGGGCGGCACAGGGCGTTGAGGGAGTCCACCGCGATCTCCCGCGACGAAAGGCCGTCCACAAGGTCGATGTGAACCACGGCCAGTTTTCCGGCATCATGTATGCGGTGCACAAGCCCGTCTACGGTGAGCAGGGTGCTTGCCAGCAGAAAAACGGCGCTGCAGGGCGAAGCCAGCGCAGCAGTCAGGGATTCGTCCGTTTTCACGGCGGCGATCACCGGTTCGTTCAGCAGAGTTTCGGCAAGAGGATGCATTGGGTAAGACTCCTTTTTTATCAATTACTTGATTTATATTATTCTACAAAAAAGCCGCCATGTAAATAAGTTAC
>OLRQ01001048.1_pt1 | contig 23997 bp, 23 predicted proteins | sample 1671971 | NCBI WGS metagenome assembly OLRQ01 (sample SAMEA3136631, study PRJEB25190) | human gut metagenome | biome: human gut; feature: human-associated habitat; material: faeces | place: Austria | collected 2013
TCAAGGACGACACCTTTGTTCTGGAGACCGGCGCTGACCGCGTGAAGATCCGCTTCACCAAGTCTGCTATCTCTTCGGTCGAAAAGCTGAACATGGACAAGGCTCCTGCCGACAAGAAGTAAGCGTTAACACCGTGCATACATGAACCGCCTCCCTGCATAGACTATGTGCAGGGAGGCGGTTTTGTTATGTCTGAATCTCGAGGTTTCCCGGCGGAACTTCTTTCGTTTCTGCTTTTCGGAGCGCTGGGGGTGGCCGTAACAGCGGCGGCGCTGGCTGGTTTTGCGCATCTGATGGTCGGGCAGGGCTGCTCCGGCAGTGTCGTGCCGGTACTTGCCACAGCAGCCGTGTGCATGGGTAGTTCGCTGTGTGCACTGGCGGCAGCGTTCCGTAAAAAGGTGCGCGGTCTGCTGACCGGACTGCTCCAAAGTACATTTCTGGCAGTGCCGCTGGCGCTTTCCGCTGTGTGGAACGGCACCGCTGCCGCGCCGGCTGTAGTGTGCCGTATTCTGGCGGTGCTGCTCTGCGGCTGTATCGGAGGGCTGCTTGGGGTCACCCTGCGCAGCCGCAGGCACACGCTTCGTTGATCGATCCGGCAAATCGAATCCATCAGAGGGGAAAACAGCGTATGTGGATCTATGAACAGACCAAACCGGAGGAAAACCTGTCCTTGCTGCCACAGACGGTCAGTCTGCCGGTGCAGAAAGCAGAGCCTGCTCTGCCGACTGTACCGGAAACTGCACCGGAGCCCGTAGAGCAATTGCCATCAAAAGAGCCCTGCATCCCGGCAAAGCGGCACGCCACCCGGGATTGCTGGCTGCTGGCTGCGGCCTTTCTGCTGGGGAGTTCGGCAGCCGGTGTATTGCAGGCCGTATGCGATGCCCGGCAGGCAGAGCTGCTGCGGTATTATCTGGAAGCGTGGCAAGGGATGTTTGCACCGGGCAGTATGCAAGGGACGGTACAGCTTTTTAGCATGGAATATCTGGCTCTCGGCCTTGTGGTCAGCCTGTTTCTGGTATTAGGGCTGTCTGCCCTTGGACCGGTGATGATCTTTGGCAGCATGATGCTGTACGGTTTGGGCAGCGGGTTGCTTATGGTACAGCTTTGCACAGCAGGCGGGTGGAAAACAATGCTCTCGGCACTGCTGTGGACAGGCTTACCGGCGGCAGCAGCAAGCGGCTGTCTGTGCTTTTTCGGGGCCTGCGCTTTGCAGGTCAGCAGCCGAATCCACGCCTATTCCTTCCGCAAGCATTCCGGCGGACAAGCCCGCCCCGGGGTGCAGACACTGCTGGGACAATATCTGCTGACCATGGTAGTGTTGCTGCCGCTGTGCGGCGCAGCGGCAGGGCTTTCGTATCTGGGCAGCCGCCTGTAATTAGCATCCTTTTCTTGCGGGTTTTAGCGCAGTGTGTTACAATAACAAAAGACCATAAACAAATGAGGGACAGACATGAAACTGAAATCCGTCTATGTATGCTCTAATTGCGGAGAGACAAGCCCCCGCTGGATGGGGCGCTGCCCCAGCTGCGGCAGCTGGAACACCATGAACGAGGATGTGGTAGCCGAAGCACCTAAGGCAGGGACACCTGCCGCCCGGCAGGCTGCTGCCACACGGCAGGAGGGCGTGACCACCCTGACCGCCCGGCGGCTGTCAGAAATCAGTACCACCGAGGAAAAGAGCCGTATCCTGACCGGCATCTCGGAGCTGGACCGCGTATTGGGCGGCGGTATCGTGCTGGGCGGTGTGGTGCTTTTGAGCGGTGAGCCGGGCGTGGGCAAATCCACCATGCTGTTACAGCTGTGTGGGGCAATCTCCAACCAGCACAGCGTGCTGTATATCACCGGAGAGGAATCTGTCCGGCAGGTCAAACTGCGCGCCGCACGGCTGAAGGTACCGCAGGACAACATCTTTCTGGCGGCAGAAAACGACGTGGATGAGATCTGCGGCCTGATTGAAAAGGAAAAGCCGGATCTTGTGGTCATTGACTCCATCCAGACCATGCGCTGCATGGATATCTCGTCCTCGTCCGGTACAGTCAGTCAGGTGAAGGAGAGTGCCGCGCGGCTGCTGGCGGTAGCTAAAAAGCAGGAGATCCCCATGTTCATCGTGGGTCATGTGAACAAGGATGGCGCGATCGCAGGTCCCAAGGTCATGGAGCATATCGTGGATACGGTGCTTTACTTTGAGGGTGACAAGATGCTGCCGTACCGCATTCTGCGGGCAGCAAAAAACCGCTATGGCTCCACCAATGAGCTGGGAATGTTCGACATGACCGGCACAGGGCTTGCCGAGATCGAAAACCCCTCCCAGATGCTGCTGGAGGGGCGTCCGCTGGGGGTCTCCGGCAACTGTGTAGCCTGCACCATGGAGGGCAGCCGTCCCATCCTGAGCGAGATTCAGGCGCTTGCCACCAAGACGAATTTCCCGGCACCTCGCCGTGCTTGCAGCGGATACGACTATAACCGCATGAATCTTTTGATCGCCGTGCTGGAAAAGCGGGCAGGGTACTTCTTTGGCAATCTGGATGTCTACGTTAACATTGTAGGCGGCATTGCGTTGCGGGATACCGCCTGCGACCTTGCAGTCTGCCTGAGCATGGTCTCCTCGCTGCTGGACCGCCCGGTCAGCGATAAGCTTATCGCCATCGGAGAGGTAGGTCTGGGCGGGGAAGTGCGCAGCGTGCCTAATCTGGAGCAGCGTTTGCACGAGGCTGAACGTATCGGCTTTGAGCGTGCAGTTATCCCCAAGCACAGCCTTGCACACCTGAATGCCGCAGATTATCCCGGCATGAAGCTGGTCGGCGCAGCTTATATTTCAGATGCCATCAATGCGCTGAAAAACGACCGCCTGTGATGAAACGAGGAACCTATGTCGATCTATCTGGACGAAAGAAACCCCGGTAAGCACGCGCCCTTTGAGGATGCCGCCCCGGATATTGTAGAATATGTGCGGTATCTTGAGGTGATCGCCGGTAAAAGTGCCAACACGGCTTTCAATTATTACTGTGACCTGCGCTCTTTCAGCCGCTTTATGAAGCGCCGCCGCGGTCTTGTGCCAACAGATGCAGAATTTAAAGAAATTGACCCCAAGGGGCTGGACACAGCCTTCTGGGGCAGCATAACAAAAGAGGACATCTACGAGTATCTTTATTTTCTGAACCGGGAATGCGGCAACAAAAAATCCTCTACCGCCCGGCGGCTGGCCAGCCTGCACGGCTTTTATGATTATCTGGTCAATCAGGTCAACCGCTTAACTGAGGACCCTACGGCGGCTATCCGCCCGCCCAAGCAGGATAAAGTATTGCCCAAATATCTGACAGCAGAGCAGTCCATCTCGCTTTTGGAGAGCACCCAGACCCAGAGCGATTTCCCGGAGCGGGACTATTGCATGGTGGTGCTGTTTCTCAACTGCGGTATGCGTCTTGCCGAACTGGTAGGCATGGACCTTGGAGACATTGATTTGGAGCAGCGGCAGATACGCCTGTTTGGCAAAGGCCATAAGGAACGCATGGTCTATCTGAATGATGCCTGTGTGGAGGCAATACAGCTGTATCTGCATAAACGCAACACCATGGAAGGGCTTTCACCCAAGGAAAAAGCCGTGTTCATTACGCGGATGCGCAAGGAGCGTATCTCAAACCGCAGGGTAGAACAGCTGATCTCCGGCGCAATGAAGGCCGCCGGACTGAAGGGCTTTTCCACCCATAAGCTGCGCCACACCGCTGCAACCCTGATGTATCAGACCGGCAATGTGGATATCCTCACCCTCAAGCAGCTTCTGGGTCACAGCAGCGTTGGGACAACGCAAATTTATACGCACCTGCAAGAATTTCAGGTGCGCTCTGCCATTGAAGAAAACCCGTTGGGCAAGGTACTGCCCATAAAAGCCGCAAAAGCAACCTTGGATACAACAGAAATGGCAGGGGAGATGCCACCTGAAAATGCCCCGGCGGGAGAGGACGATTCTGAGCCGTCCGGCCCTATGGCGGCCTTTGAGGGCGCTGCACAGGATGGCTTCCGAGCAGATATCTCGGCAATGTCTGCCGAAGAAACCGACGACTCATCGAACGATACTTAAACCACTAAGATCTTATAACCTGAATAGCGCTTGAAACGATGCAAAGGCCTATGACACGATCCGGCTTGACCGGATTAAAGTCATAGGTCTTTATAATTTACATTATAAGCAGTCAGCATCCATACATAAGAAACGATCTGGTCGAAACACGCAAAATAATGTCTACACAAAAGCAACTGAACAACCACAGCCGTAACATGAAATGTTATAAAGCAAGCGCATAGAGATGCTTGCCGGAATAAAATTGTTAGAACAAAATGAATTACTAACGAACCAATGAAGCAGCGCATAACACGGAAAGCATCTGAAAGTGCGAGACAAATAAAACAATAAAACATGGTAAAAAGTGCAGAATGTGCAAAGCGGTTGAATCAAGCCTAAAAATGAGCCAGCCGGGGCTGAAACGCCAAAAATCCGGGAAATGGGCTTTTTTCGCTTCCCTAAGTTTCGCATAACGTGCATTATACGAAATAACTATAATCAAAAAACAGAAGCTGCCCTTCTCTCTTTCTGTCAGATTTCCGGCAGCTTCTGTGGATGCGTTTCAGTTTGCATACGCCTGCATCTACACCGCTGGACGTATTACCAGTACGTTCAAGTGTTTGACTTCTGCCTGCGATGGCTGTTCTTGTGCGTTACCAGTCATGTTATATAAGCAGTATCGCTTCTTCTGCTTTGGTGAAGCGATGCTCATTTCACTGGCAGCGGTTCTGTGCCAAAGTACGCACAGATGGCTTCGTAATAAATACGCGCCACAGTCTTGCAGCCCTCCTCGCTGCCAAATCGCTCTACATCCTCGGCGTTTGTCACAAAGCACTGTTCTGCCAACACTGCCGGACAATCCACATCTTCCAGCAGCGTAAAACTGCGTTCGTTCCGCACCTGTGTGTAGGTGTTTTCCACCAGCTGTTTCTGGTCGTTTTCCAGATAATAAATGTAACGCACTCCCCCACGTCCGCGCAGCTTTGCGCCGATGCTCTGCATTCCACCTGCCAGCAGCCGGGCAAAATAAAAGCTTTCCTGATGCCATGTGCGCCCGGGCACTGCCGGATAGCACTCAAAGCCGGATGCCGTAGAGCCGTTGGCTGCGGAGTTGCCGTGGATGGACAGCAGCAGCTGCGGGTTTTGGGCGCTAGCGGCGGCTGCACGTTGGGCAGGCGTCGCGGTTTCATCAAAGCTTTCCCGGGTCTGCAACGGAATGTAATTCGGATCCTGCTCTAGCCACTGAAGCAGCGCAGCAGCCGTTGCTGCGGTGATCTGTTTTTCTTCAACTACTCCCCTTGCGCCCGGGTCGCTGCCGCCATGCCCTGCGTCTATTGCCACCCGGTACGGCGGGTCCCCCACCACAGGACGAAAATCATCCTCTGATGCTGAGACTGCGGGTTCTGCGGGTGCGTTCAATTCCAGTGCCGCCTTCCATAAAAACAGGCCGAAACAGAGCATCAGCACCGCAAAAACAAACAGCATACCGCGTAAAAGCTGGTGCTGTGTTTTGCGGCGGCGTGTTTTATGTTTGCTATGTTTATTTGCAGGTCTGCGATGACTGGTTGGCATAAAGTTTTACTTCCTGTTCGTTTTACATTTATAATACGAGTATACTCGCCTTTTCCCTGCGCTGCAACAAAAAAAGACTGCCAATTTTTCAAAAGGCAGTCTTTACTGGGTTATTTCAGTTCTACAACCGTCACGCCGCTTTCGCCTTCGCCGTAACGGCCAAGACGGAAGCTTTTTACCATGCGGTTACCGCGCAAATGCTTATGGATGGCGGTGCGCAGTGCACCGGTGCCGTTGCCATGGATCAGATAGACCACCGTCTGTCCGTTCAGGATGGCGCGGTCAATAAAGGAATCCACCTCTGACAGCGCCTCGTCCACCGTCAGCCCCAGCAGGTTGCACTCCATTTTGGCGGTGCGCTGTACGCGCTCTACCCTGCCGTTGGGACGGTTGGTATCACCGGTCAGGCGGGAGTACCGCTGCTGCGCTTTGGTCTTGGGCGCAGTTGGTTCTTTTACCAGCTTTTCCGGCTGCTTCAAGCCCTTGAGGGGTACCTTGGTCTTGATGATACCGGCACGCACCAGCACATCGCCGTTTTTATCAGGCAGCGCCAGAACGGTGGCCAGCTGGTTCAGTTCTGCAATGCAGACCTCCTGCCCCACCTTTACCTCCTTCAGCGGCACAAACTCCTTAACGGGGTTATGCACCACCTCTGTACCGGCAAACAGCTTTTCGGTCTCCTTTTTGGCAATCTCGCGGGCGCGCTGTGCCTTCTGCTGGGCGCTCATGCGCTCGTCCTTTTGCAGCTGGCGCAGTTCGTCGGTCAGCGCGTAGGCCTGTGTTTCCACCTGCTGTGCCAGTGTACGTGCCTTGGCACGGGCGGCTTCCAATTCGTTTTCGCCCTGCTGGATCAGCTCATCCCGCTTTTTGCGGGCGGCTTCCAGCTGATGGGAGGCTTCGTTGCGTAGCTGCTCCACCTCGTTCTGGCTTTCTTTCAGTTGAAGTTTCAGATCGTCCAGCTGACCCAGAACTGCATCCAGACGTTTGTCCTCGGCAGACAGATGCTGCTGGGCAGCCTCGATAACACGGCTGGGGATCCCCAGCTTTTCGCTGATCAGGAAAGCGTTGGACTTGCCCGGTACGCCCACACTCAGCTTATAGGTTGGGCGCAGGGTCTCCAGATCAAACTCGCAGCTGGCGTTGACCACGCCCTTAGTCTCCAGCGCAAAAACCTTCAGTTCCGCATAGTGGGTGGTCGCCATCAGCAGAACGCCACGGCGTCGCAGCTCCTCAATGATGGCAACTGCCAGCGCGGCGCCCTCGGCGGGATCGGTGCCGGCACCCAGCTCGTCCAGCAGCACAAGGGTGTGCGGCATGGCAAGCTCCAGAATGCCGGTGATTTTTTTCATGTGGCCGGAGAAGGTGGAAAGGCTCTGCTCAATGCTCTGCTCATCGCCGATGTCTACCAAAAATTCATCAAACACGCAGATCTCGCTGCGCTCGTCTGCCGGGATCAGAAAACCGCACTGTGCCATAGCGCACAGCAGACCGGCGGTTTTCAGGGTAACTGTTTTACCGCCGGTGTTTGGGCCGGTGATGATAAGAGAATCATACTCCCCGCCCAGCGCAATGTCCACCGGAACGCACTTTTGCGGGTCGATCAGCGGGTGGCGGGCGCGGATCAGATTAAAGGAAGAATCCATCCGCACAGCGGGCTTGAAGGCCTTCAGCTCCAGCGCAAGCCGTGCTTTCGCCAGCAGGATGTCGATTTCCAGCATGGCCTTGTAGCTGTACTGAAACTGCGGTTCAATGGCGGCTACCTGTGCGGTAAAGGCCACCAGAATGCGCTCGATCTCCTGCGCTTCCTGTGCGCGGTACTGCAGGATGCGGGCATTGGCTTCCACCACAGCCTGCGGCTCCACAAACACCGTAGCGCCCGTAGAGGATACATCGTGGATGATGCCGCTCACCTCGCCGCGGTACTCGCTCTTGACCGGCACAACATACCGGCCGTTGCGCATGGAAACCACGCTCTCCTGCAGGTATTTGGAGGTATCCATGTTGCGCACCATGCTTTCCAGCCGGTCGCGGATGCTGTTTTCGGTGGCGCGGATCTTCTTGCGCAGCTCTGCCAGCGTGCGGGAGGCGGTATCTGCCATGGCGTCCGGTGCCAGAATGGCACTGGAGATCTGCTGCTCAAGACCCGGTTCCGGTGCCAGCGCGTAAAACAGATCATCGGTCGGCAGAGCATCGTGCTCAGAGGAGCCGTACCAGCTGGTCAGGTGCTGAAAATTACGCAACGCACCGGCCACCATCAGCAGCTCGCCCATAGAAAGCACACCGCCCTTTACGGCACGGGCGGCAAGCTGACTGACCCCCTCTACCCCGCCAAAGCGCGGTGAGCCGTTTTTGATCAGCAGAGTGTTGATGGCGTCCGTCTGTTCCAGTGCGTAGCGCACCTCGTCCGGGTCGCACTGCGGCTCAATGGCCAGCAGCATGGCACGGGCTTCCTTGCACACGCAGCCCTCCGCTGCTCGGGCAATGATCTTATCCAATTCTAATGTTTTTAAGTAGCTTGTTTCCATACTGTTCCTTTTTGGTCAGGGCAGCACGCTTTTCAAAAAGGCATAACTCTTCAGCGGCTTATCCAGATGCGTCAGGGCATAGTTTTCAGCCACTGCGGAAAGCTTTGCCAGACTGCCCACAGAGATCTTGAATGCAAATATTTTTTTGTCCTCTACCAAGCAGATGTGGCGCAGCGCAAACAGCGCAGCCTTGTCCAGATTGCAGTTCTTGCCCGCCTTTGCCGCACAGGACGCACAGAGCAGATGCCCTTCCTGTGCGTCCAGATAAAAGGCATCTCCTTCATCGTAGGTGCCACAGTCCCGGCAGCAGACAATCTGCGGCATAAAGCCGCACTCACTCATGGTGCGCAGCTCAAATACAGCCTTGATTACCCGCAGGTCGGTGCGGTGCTCGCTGATCATATACAGGCTGTTCAGCACAAGCCGCAGCTCCCGGGCTGCTTCCTCTCCAGTAGGCGAAAGCGCAGCAGCCATCTCGGTAAGATACATAGCAAGGCTTACCCCTTCAATGGAGGAAGAAACGCCATGGAAGATGTTCTGCACCTCGGCTTCTCGCACGGTATACATATTGCGTCCGGGCACCAGTGTAAACTCTGAATAGCAGAACAGCCCGCAGGCACTGAACAGCTTGCTTTTCAGCCGCAGACTGTTTGCAGCCATTGCCGTAATCACGCCCAGTTTCGGGGTAAGGATCGTCAGAATACGGTCTGCTTCTCTATAACGGGTCTCCTTCAGTACCAGACCCATGGTCACAAATGGTTCCATCGTCCGTTTCTCCTGCCGGATGCTCGGCGGGCAGCTGCACACATTGTTTGTAATCGAGATAACGGAGAATATTCCCCGTGCAGACAAAGGCCTGCCAGCTTGCAGCAGCATCCATTTTCAGCACTCCTTCCCTTTCCTGTGCAAAGGCAACGCTTATTTATAGTGTCAGCCTGATTCTAGCACAGCATACAAGGGAAAACTGTCCTGCTTTGGCAGCGCTCAGCGGTTGGAGGGATTCTGCTTAAAGCCGAAATTGTTCAGCAAAAACTCGTTGTCCCGCCAGTCGGATTTTACCTTGACCCAGCACTGCAGGTTGACCCGGCAGCCCAGAAATTCTTCGCAGTCGGCGCGGGCAGCACTGGCGATCTTTTTGAGCATCGCACCGCCCTTGCCGATGACCATGCCCTTGTGGCTCTCCCGCTCGCAGTAGATGTTCACATCAATGTCGATCAGGTCTGTGCCCGGGCGCTCCTTGAAGCGCTCCACCACCACTGCAATGCCGTGCGGGATCTCGTCCCGCATGAAGAGCAATGCTTTTTCGCGGATGACCTCAGCCACCAGTTCTTTTTCCGGCATATCGGTGTAGGCGTCATCATCAAAGTAATGAGGACCTTCCACGGCGTAACGGCTCAGAGCATCAAACAGCTCCTCGCTGCCTTCTTTGTTGCGCACGCTGATGGTGTAGATTGCATCAAACACACCCAGTGCCTTCAGCTCTGCCTTGCGGGCTTCCAAATCGGCAGGGTCTTTCACAAGGTCAGTCTTGTTGATGACCGCAATGGCTGGGCCGCTGCGGTGCAGCGCTTCCACCAGCGCCATCTCAGATTCGTTCAACGCACCGTAGGGCTCGAACAGCATCATGGAAACATCCACATCCGCAATGGAATCGCTGGCGGTCTTATCCATGCGCTTGCCCAGCTTGTTATGCGCCTTGTGCACACCGGGAGTATCCAGCAGCACATACTGCAGCGGCCCCCGGGTGATCACGCCGGTAATGCGGGTGCGTGTGGTCTGGGGCTTAGAGGTGACGATGGCCACCTTCTCGCCGACCAAGAGGTTCGTCAGGCTGGATTTGCCCACGTTCGGCCGTCCGATGACAGCAACGAATACAGAGGAGGTGTCGTAATGCTCCTGAACGGGTGTTGTAGTACTCAAAGCGAACTCCTGTCTTGTTTTTATGTTCTGTTGCAAAGGGATATCATTCCGTGTAGCTGACCGTGCGGGGCAGACCCAGCTGCAGCAGCACAGCCTCTTCTTTTTCACGCATACGCATAGCTTCCAGACCGCCATTTTCGTGGTCGTAACCCAGCAGATGCAGCATGGAGTGGACAGTCAGAAAAGCCACCTCCCGCTGCAGCGGATGCCCATACAGATTGGCCTGCTCCATGGCGCGCTCCATGCTGATGACGATATCGCCCAGCATCATGCAGCCGTTGTTCTCGTCGATATCATACTTGCCGTCCTCACCCAGAGGAAAGCTCAGCACATCGGTGGGCATGGGCTTGTTGCGATACTGATTGTTCAGCTCGGCAATGGCAGCGTTGTCCACAAAGGTAACGCTGATCTCTGCGGGACGGTCAAAATGCTCATACTCCAACACAGCGTTGCAGGCGCGGCGGATGAGGATGCGAAGCCCGGAGGGCACCTTGACAGCTTTCTGGGAGTTGGTGATCAAAACTTTGTTGGACATATCGGTCCACTCCTTTCAAAGGGTTATTTAAAATTCTTTTTGTTTTCTTTATTTTCCGCTTCGGCAGCCGGATGGGCGGCACGCTCGTAAGCCTTAACGATCTCCTGCACCAGCCGGTGGCGCACAACGTCCTTATCGGTAAAGTAGCACTGTGCAATGCCGTTCACATCCTTCAGCACCTTCAGCGCGTCCACCAGACCGCTGCGGGTGCTGCCCGGCAGATCGATCTGGGTCACATCGCCGGTAACGACCACCTTAGAGCCTACGCCCATACGGGTAAGGAACATTTTCATCTGCTCCGGGGTGGTGTTCTGCGCTTCGTCCAGAATGATAAAGGAATCATCCAGTGTGCGCCCGCGCATATAAGCCAGCGGGGCGACCTCGATGATCTGCTTTTCCACCAGACGCTCGTAGGTCTCTGCGCCCAGCATATCAAACAGACCGTCGTACAGCGGACGCAGATAGGGGTCTACCTTCTGCTGCAGGTCGCCAGGCAAAAAGCCCAGCTTCTCACCCGCTTCCACCGCCGGGCGGGTCAGGATGATACGGGAGACCTCTTTGGCCTTGAAGGCCTTTACCGCCATGGCAACGGCCAGATAGGTCTTGCCGGTACCCGCCGGGCCGACACCGAAGGTAATGGCATTGGAACGGATGGCACTCAGGTATTCCTTCTGTCCCAGCGTTTTGGGACGGATCGGGCGTCCCTTGACCGTGACTGTAACAAAATCCTCGGTCAGCTCCTTTACCCGCTTCTCCGCGCCATCGTGCGCCAAACTGATGCAGTAGTGCACAGTCTGATCCTCCAGCGGGGTGCGGTTCTCGATCAGAAGAAGCATTCCCTCCACGGCTCGGTTCGCTGCCGCCACGTTGGCAGGCTCACCGGAAATGCGCAGCTGTGTGCCACGGCAGACGGCGGTGACAGAAAACTCTTTTTCCAATAAGCGAATATTCCGGTCGCAGTTGCCAAAAACAGCCGCTGCGATCTCTACACTATCCAGTTCAATACACTTTTCCGCCATGGAGCTCCTCCCGAATTGCAGAATTTGATGACTATATTGTACCACCAAAATCTTCAGAAGAAAACTATGAAAAGTGCACAAAATATTTTCCTACATTCCATCGGTTTTTCCATACGAACTGTGTCTTAAAGCTTTTTGATGACTTTTTTCTGAAAACACTTGACAAAGTATATCGTGAGACGATATACTTTAAGTACGATATATCGGTTGACGATATAAAGACGTCCGATAGAATCCATGGAGTATTTCAGTATGGAAAACCTTGCATTGACAGAATCGACCTATTATATCCTGTTGTCTCTTTACCATCCGCAGCACGGCTATGGCATCATGCAGCAGACGGAGCAGCTTTCCGGGGGCAGAGTCCATCTTGCCGCCGGGACACTGTATGGTGCCTTGACCTCTCTGTGCGAAAAAGGCTGGATCCGTCCCCTGCCCGCTGAGAGCGGCAGCCGCAAAAAGGAATACCAGCTTACCGCAGAGGGCGTACAAATCTTAAAGCACGAGCTTGCCCGCTTGCAGCAGCTTGTGGCCAATGGTGAGAGCATCCTGAAGGAGGAAGCCTTATGAAGGAAAAGAAAACCGTTTTCAAGCTTTTCTTTGTGTGGGATTTTGAAAAAGAAGAGCGCTGGCTGAACGAGATGGCACAGGAGGGCTGGGTACTGGATAACACCGGGTTTTCCTTTTATACCTTTGTGCGCTGCGAACCGGGCGAGTATATCATCTGCTTGGAGATGAACCCCAGCAGTGATTACCGCGCCTTTGTAAAGGAGCTGGGTGCAGAGTATATCGGCGGCTGTGTCAACTGGGTGTACTTCCGGCGGAAAGCGGAGCTTGGCAGCTTTGAGCTGCTCTCGGATATCGACTCCCGCCTGACGCACCTGAGCCGCATCGACAGGATGCTTTCCCTGATTTGTCTGGCAAACCTGATCATGGGCGTAACAAACTCTCTGGATCAGGCTCGCTACGGCTGGCTGAACCTGTTGTGCGCAGCAATGCTCTCCTATGCACTGGGGCGTATCCACGGCATGAAAGTAGCGCTGGAAAAGGAACGCAATTTGCACGAATGATTTGTCAAGCCCTTCTTTGACACAACCGCAGAGAAAAAGCTGGCGTATCTTTGGATAAAAAGACAATGGCAAACCGATCTCCATCGTGATACAATAGCAAGCGTTGTGTGCCGCCGCCCGGCGGCCGTTTATACTGCTTGAAAACAAAGGAGAAGGAACCATGGAACAGCTTTTTCTGATGCCCGGTGAAGAACGATACGAGCGCTTCAAGGATGGCAACGGTGTTCCTAAGGTGCACTACTCCTACTGTTCCATGCACGGTGTCTTCTTTGACTGCGAGAGCCGCAGTCTTGAGGAAGCCCAGCGCCTGTGCGAAAACTGGCTTGTGGGGCAGGATCGCTGCTACCGCAACTAACATAGAACCTTAAAACCCCTGCCGTATTTGCAGACCTTTCCGCAAAACGGCAGGGGTTATTTTTATATAGGTTTTACTGCCACACCTGCGCACAGACAAGCTCCAGTACACTGCCGGCAATACAGCGGGATTTATCCGAAATCAGGAAACAGTTGGAAAGCTCCTCCCGCCGGGGATCGATATCCGCAATTTTAAAACCCGGTGTGACCGGATAGCCGCTGCGCAGCAGTCCGCGCAGGATACCGGAAATTTGTGCGGTGACCGGGATATCTGTCCCCTCCTGAGTTCGGATAGTGGCAATGGTCTCACACTTCTCCACAAGATCACCGATTTTACGCACATTCATAAAAACACCGGCGGCCTGTGCATGGATCACCCGCTCTGCACCGTACCCGCCGATGACGCCGGGGATGCCGGTATTTGGGATTGCGCTCCCTTCCCGGATAATCCTGCCCAGCCGATGACCGCGCTTGGTCTCCACCACGACGTCTACGTCCTGCCCGGCCACAAAGCCGGGACCAAGGGCAATGGTCAGCGGTGCCATATCCCGATGGGTGCCAAGGTTGCGCTTGGCCAGAATGGCGTCCACTACGACCTCCGGCTTTGCCCGGGCAATACAGGCTCCCTCCGGGTCAACGAGCACCGGAACAGCGCCCTGCGCCCAGACGGACAGTGCCTGCTCTAAAGCTTCAATGCGGACGGCACGCAGTTCTTCGACCGTGGCTTCGCCTTCATACACTGCTTCACACAGGGCAACCTGACGGCGAATGGCTGCGGGTTTTGTAGTTTCCAATACCAGCACCCGCAGCCCGGCGCTCCACAACCGGTGGATGGTACCGGTGGCAAGGTCGCCGCCGCCGCGCACGATGATCAAAGTGTCCTTTTTCATTTCGTTTCCTCCCCGGGGCAAAGTGTCTGCAACAGTACCTCCATGGAGCCGCCGCAGGCAGCAATGGCTGCGTCCTCGTTTTTGCCGTCAGCCGAAAGCTGTAAGCATTGCAGGGCGGGCGCAGCCTGTGCCAACATCTTCCGGGCAGCCTGCACCGTGTAATGCTCCATAATGCCGCCGCCCACACTGCCAACCGTGCTGCCATCGGGCAGAATGAGCATTTTTGCGCCCACATCCCGCGGGGTGGAACCATGCCGTGCAACGATGGTCGCCAGCACCGCCGGAGTGCGTGCATTTTCTGCCTGCACCATTGCATCCAGCAATGCGATGGGATAACCCTCGGTCTGAGGGCGGGCATTCTTGACCTGCACGATCTCCGCCAGAATGGAAAGCGCGATCTCCGCAGCGGTCTGCGCCCCGATGGAAAGGCCGATGGGTGCGCAGAGCGCACCGATCCGCTGACTATCCAACCCTGCCTCCAACAGCTGACGGCGCACCAATGCGGCACGGCCACGACTGCCCATCATGCCCACATAGGCCGCGGGCTTTTGCAGGATCAGGGTAAGGCAATCCAGATCAAAGGCGTGGGAGCGGGTCAGCACCGCAAAATAGGTCTCTGCTCCGCCGGACACATTCTGGAGTGCCTGTGCAAAGGGGGCGCAAAGCACGGTATCCGCTCCAGCGGCGCGCAGCTGCTGGGCAAATTCTTCCCGGTCGTCTATGGCAAGCACCGGCAGACCGAGAAGCTTTGCCTGTTTTACAAGGGCAGCAGCCACATGACCGCCGCCGCAGACCACCAGCTGGGGCACTGCACCAAAACGCTCGGCAAATACCCGCTGCCCGTCCAGTGTAAGAAAGCCCGTAGCGGTACAGTCTTGCAAAGCGGCAAGCTGACGCTGCAAAAGCCCGGCGCTCTGGGTCTGCCACAGGGCATCTCCGTCCCGCAGCAGCAGCTGACTGCCAGCCTCTGCGCCTTCCAGCACGGTAGCCAGCGTATAGCTGCCGGTCTGGTTTGTATCTTGCAGAACGTCTGCAAGCGTTTGTCTGTTCATTGGTGTTTCTCTCCCTCTGTTATTGCTCCACAGGCGTTACCTTATCAAACCGTGTTTCGTCCAGTTCTGCCTGCCAGCTTTGCCAGTCCTCCGGCAGCATACGCCATGCAAGCCCGCACCCTGCCGAGATTTCACGCGGCAACGGAATCAGCCGCCCAGGCACCTGTCGGACATGGCATTGCTTTTCCCACTCCATAGCTTCTAAGGTGGTACGGAAGGAAAGCACGATATAGCTTCGTTTTATTCGCATAAAAGCTCCCGGGCAAGTGCGCAGACTGCCTGCGCCGCCTGCTGCACCTCCTGCTCCGTATTAAAATGAGAAAAGCTGAACCGTACCACGCCCTGCTCGGCCGTGCCAAGGGCCTTGTGCATCAGCGGAGCGCAGTGTGCCCCGGCACGCACGCAGATGCCGTAGTCCTCCCACAAGATATCTGCCACCCGGGCAGAATCCTCCTGTCCGATGTTCAGCGCCACAATGGGTGCACGGGGCTGCATGGTCATATCACCATACACTGTTACGCCCGGCGCAGTGCGCACCTGCTCATAAAACAGGCGGGCAAGGGCGGCTTCCCGGGCAGCAAGGTTTTCTACACCCTGCTCCAGCAGCCAGTGCACCCCGGCACATAGCCCTGCAAGGTCATGCACGTTCAGCGTGCCAGCCTCCAGTGCGGTGGGCATCTGTAAAGGATGCACTTCGTCAAAGCTGTGCACGCCGCTGCCGCCCACAAGGAGCGGCGCGATCTGTAACCCGGGGCGCACATAAGCACCGCCCGTGCCCTGCGGCCCCAAAAGCGCCTTGTGACCGGTAAAGCAGAGGGCATCTATGCCCAGCTGCTGCACATCAATGGGCTGTGCACCGGCAGTCTGGGCAGCATCTACGATGAACAGCAGACCGTGCCGGTGGGCAAAGTCCGCTGCGCGGGCAAGGTTGGTGCCGTTGCCGGTCACGTTGGAAGCTCCCGTCACCACCAGTGCCCGGGTGGTTGGTCGCAGCAGCGTTTCCCACTGGTCGTAGCAAAGCCGTGCAGCGTCATCCACCCCGGTAAAGGAGACCTCTACTCCCTGCGCCCGCAGCCGGTACAGCGGACGCAGAACGGAATTATGCTCGCATACCGTTGTGATGACATGGTCGCCCGGATGCAGCACGCCGTTCAGTACTGTGTTCAGTGCCATGGTCGCGTTGGCGGCAAAAACAATACAGGAGGGGTCTGGCGCATGGAAAAGCTCTGCCAGCGCCAGACGGGTGTCCAGCACGATCCGTGCGGCGTGAAGGGTAGGCTCGTGTGCGCCGCGCCCGGGGTTGCCTGCCGTGTGCAGCGCCTCCAGAATAGCCTGTTCCACCTGCGGTGGTTTATGCAGAGTTGTGGCTGCGTTGTCCAGATAGATCACGGCTTTACCACGTTCCCTGCCTGCGTCAGCTTTTCGGCAATTGTATACATATTGGTCACACTGCCAACAGCCAGCTTCTCGGTAAGGCCGTAAAAGTTCAGGCAGGTGCCGCAGGTCAGGATCTCCACGCCCTGTGCTTCCAGTGCCTTGAGATCTTCCAGCGTGGCAGAGCCTTCACAGGTCAGCGCCGCACCGCCGTTATAGAACAGGATGGTCTTGGGCAGCTTGTCCTGCTGGGTCAGCGCAAACACAAAGGCCTTGAGCAGGGTCTTGCCCAGCTCCTCGCTGCCATCGCCCATAACGGCAGCGGAAATAGCCACCACCGTATCGGTGCGGGCATCCGGTACGCAGACAGGAGCCTGCTCTGCCGGGGCGTCCGCCGCTTCTCCCAGTGTGAACAGCACACGGTACTTGCGCTCTTCCAGCTTTTCAGCACTATACTGATAGCCCTTCTGCTGTGCCATCTTGGTCAGGTTCTGTACGGCGATCTCATTGTCCACCAGTATCTCCACCTGTCCCGCGCCCTGCAGCTCAGAAATCGCCTTTTTCGCCTTGACGACCGGCAGCGGGCAGGCATCGCCCAGTGCATCTACTTTAATAAACTCAGCCATGCTGATTACTCCTCTCATTTGTCTGTTACAGTGATCTCGATTTCCTGCTTCGGCAGGATTTCTCCCACGATGCTTGCAGGCAGACCTGCGGCGCGCAGTTCCTGTTCCAGTGCCGCTGCATCCGCCGGGTCTACCGCCAGCAGCAGCCCGCCGGAGGTCTGCGGGTCGAACAAGACCTCCTCCATGGCGAAGCTTACGTTTTCAAACCGGACGAACGGCCCGGTATGGTTGCGGTTGCGCTGCCCGGCGGCAGTGTACAAAAACGCATTCGCTGCTTTTTCTGCGCCCGGCAGCACCGGCACAGCATTTGCGTGGATGATGCAGGAAAGTTTGCCGCCCATCATCTCATGCAGATGGCCGAGAAAGCTGAAGCCGGTCACATCCGTAGCAGCATGGACGTGATACTTGCGGCTGAGTTCTGCCGCCGTTTTGTTTAAGGTGGTCATGGAGCGGATAGCTGCTTCTATCTCCTCCGGGGCGGCCTCACCTACGCGGTTTGCCGTGCACAGCAGACCCACGCCTAAAGCCTTGGTCAATACCAGCTTGTCGCCGGGCATACCGGTGTCGTTCGTATACATCCTGTGCGGGTCTACAAGGCCGGTCACGGAAAGGCCGTATTTTACCCCGCTGTCCGCGATGGAATGCCCGCCTGCAAGGCTGCCGCCGGCTTCTGCCACCTTTTCAGCCCCGCCGCGCAAAATCTCGCCCAGCACATTCAAGTCCATATCCTCTGGGAAACAGACCAGATTTAAGGCGGTCTTTACCTCGCCGCCCATGGCGTAGACATCGCTCAGGGCGTTCGTGGCAGCAATCTGCCCAAAGGTGTAGGGGTCGTCCACCATCGGTGGAAAAAAGTCCACGGTCTGCACCAGTGCAATGTCGTCCGTAATGCGGTAGACTGCGGCATCATCCCGGCTGTCGTAGCCGACCAGAAGATCCGGGTCTTTTTCGCCCCGGGGCAGCTTTTCCAGAATACGGCTCAGTGCCCCGGCACCCAGCTTTGCGGTGCAGCCACCCCCGGTACAGAATATGATCTTATCTTCCTTGCTCATGCGCGTTCTTCCTCTTTGAAATGCGTCAGCACGCACGGTATGCCCTGCTGACGCAAAAGCTGTTGTATTTGTATGCCCTGCTGCTGCAGTTCCGGCGTATCAACCTGATTGAGCACAGCGTAAAACTCCCGGTCACCCACCGCCTTGCGGCCGCCCTGCGTGCTTGCAAGCAGCTGCGCCAACATGGCCGGCGTAAGGGGCGCATCCGGCGCAGCCGCTAAAAACTGCGGATGGATGGTTTCATAGTGGAAGCAGACCTCCCGCAAGGGCTTGCCCAGCGCCGAAAGCCCTGCTACCGCCAAAACGATATCGCTTTGGGGCAGCAGCACCGGCTCGTGCGCCGCCGGAACCTTGCAGGGGTGGTGCTTTGCGCCGTCCGCTTCTATAAATACCGCATCTGCCTGCGCCATCCGGCGCAAAAGCTGCTGCGGCGGCAAAGTCAGCTTCCCGTTTTTTGCCGGAGTGCCGATCACTGCGTAGTGACCCGCTTGCCACAGAGTTGTAAGCGCTGCGTCATCCGGTGCATAGTAGGCTACCGGTTGCCGGATGTGGGTGGTCGTCATCACAACCACCCGCCAGCCCTTGCGGGCACAGTGGTCTGCCATGGCATACAGCAGGGTGGTTTTGCCCCCGCCGCCTACCAGAGAAACGATATGCCCTTTCTCTGCCAGAAACGGAAGCTCTTTTTCGTTCAGCATCTGCTTTTAGTGCTTGGCTGCAACTGCCATAGCGATCTGCTCCGGGGTGATGGGCAGCTCGTAGAAGCGGGTGCCGATGGCGTTGTAAATGGCGTCCGAGATGGCGGGCAGCGGCGTATTGATGACCACTTCGCCGATGGACTTTGCACCAAAGGGGCCGTTGGGCTCGTAGCTGTTCTCAAACTCCACATGGATGCGGCCGATATCGTTGCGGGCAGGGATCTTGTACTGGAACAGAGAATTCTCTTCCGGGTAGCCGTTTTTGTCGTAGGTGATATTCTCGGTCAGGGTCATGCCGATACCCTGCAGGATGCCGCCTTCGGTCTGCACCCGGGTCAGGTTGGGGTTGATGGGGGTGCCGCAATCCACACAGGCGTCAAATTCCAGCACCTTCACCTCGCCGGTCTCGGTATCAACCTCTACTTCGGCAGCGCCCACCATATACGGCGGCGGCGACAAAGGCGAGGTGTGAGTCTCGGTGAATTCCAGCGGGATCTTATGGCCGAACTGGGAAGCAAAGGCGATCTCGGACAGGGTCTTTTGCCGGGTGGGGTCGGCGCTTTCAAACACAACCTTGCCGTCAAACTCCACGGCATCCGCCGGGCATTCCAGCAGCTCTGCGCCCAGCTTGCAGATCTGTTCCCGCAGCTTCAGTGCACACTTTTCAGTGGCCTTGCCGGTGACATAGGTGGTGCTGGAAGCATAGGAGCCGGAATCGTAGGGCGAAGAATCCGTATCCGCGCCAAAGACGGTAATGTTATCCAGCGGGCAATCCAGCACCTCGGCGGCGATCTGCGCCAGCGTGGTGTCGCAGCCGGTGCCCATATCGGCAGCGCCGATCATCAGGGTATAGAAACCGTCATCGTTCAGCTTGAGGGTAGCGCTGCCCACGTCCATGCCGGAAATACCGGAGCCCTGCATTGCCATACCCATGCCCACGGCACGGATCTTACCGTTGCCCATATCCCGGGCAGGATACTTGTGCTCCCAGTCGATCATCTCGCGCACCTTGAGCACGCACCGGTCCAATGCGCAGCTGGTATTTATCGCGCCGTAATAGGCGGGCATCACATCGCCCTCCTGCACGGTGTTCTTCAGGCGCAGTGCAATGGGGTCCATGTTCAGCTTGTGTGCCAGCTCGTTGACCGCAGATTCCACCGCAAACAGACCCTGCGTAGCACCATAGCCGCGGTATGCACCAGCAGACATATGGTTAGTATATACCACATCGCTAACAAAGCGGAAGGCCTCGGCCTTGCCGTACAGCGGGATAGATTTGTGACCGGACAGACCCACAGTAGTGGGGCCATGCTCGCCGTAAGCGCCGGTGTTGGACAGAGTGTACAGGTCGATGCCCTTCACGATGCCGTCTCTGGTAGCGCCCAGACGGACGTGCATCTCCATCTCGTGGCGCGGCGAAGAGGCCGTCTGGCTTTCCACCCGGCTGAAGATGAGCTTGGAAGGCTTTTTGGTCATCCACGTCACAAAGGCCGGGTACACCTCGCTGACAGCGGTCTGCTTTGCGCCAAAACCGCCGCCGATGCGGGGCTTGGAGACACGCACCATGGATTTGGGAATGTGCAGTGCATTGGCAATGTTGCGGCGGGCGTGGAAAACGATCTGGGTAGAACTGAGCACATTCAGCCGCCCATAAGTATCAATGGAACAATAGGTGCGGAAGGTCTCCATCATGGCCTGCTGGCAGGCCTTAGTGTGGTACACATGGTCGATGACCACATCACACCCGGCCAGCACAGCGTCGATATCGCCGCTGCCGCACGCATCGTGGGCGCAGAGGTTGCGCTTGTTGTCGGCACCCACGGGGGCAAGGCTTTCCCAGTTGTCCTCCGGGTGCACAAGGATGGGGTTATCCTTTGCGGTGTGGAAATCCAGAACAGCTTCCAGCACCTCGTAGTCTACTTTGATAAGCTTGAGCGCCTTATCTACGCACTTTTCATCTTTACCGGCTACGATAGCCACCACATCTCCCACAAAGCGGACGTGGCGGTCGATAAGCAGACGGTCGTAGGGGCTGGCCTCCGGGTAGGTCTGGCCGGCCTGTGTGTAGCGGCGGGCATCCTGCGGCACATCCTCCCAAGTGAAGATGGCTTCGATGCCGGGCACCTTTTTGGCAACAGCGGTGTTGATGCTGCGGACGATGGCGTTTGCATGGGGCGAGCGCAGCAGCTTGACGATCAGGCAGTCCTGCGGGATGATATCATCCATATAAACAGGCTGGCCGGTGACCAGCTGCATCGCGTCTTTTTTGCGGAACGGTTTGTTGACGGTTTTCACTGTGCGCCCTCCTTCTGCTTTTTCCATGCCAGAAAGTTCATGATGCCGCGCAGCTGGCCTTCGTAGCCGGAGCAGCGGCACAGGTTTCCGGCAAGGTATTCCTTCACCTGCTCTTCAGTGGGGTACGGCTGCTCCCGGAACAGAGCCAGCGCGTTCATGATAAAGCCCGGGTTGCAAAAGCCGCACTGCTCTGCGCCCTGATCTGCGATAAAGGCACCAAACTCGGCGGCCTCCTGCTGCAAGCCCTCCAACGTGGTGATTTTATGCCCATCGGCACGGGCTGCCAGCACGGAGCAGGACAGCACAGGCTTATCGTCCATAAACACGGTGCACAGACCGCAGTTGGAGGTCTCGCAGCCGCGCTTGACGCTCTTGCAGCCGTGTGCGCGGACAAAATCGATCAAAAGCATATCCGGGGCGATCTCCTCGGATACCCGGACACCGTTCAATGTAAGTGTGATCTGCATTTACTTTTCCTCCTGCATTTTACGCTGTTCCAGTTCCAGCACCGCGCGCTTTGTCAGCACGCCTGCCAGATGCCTGCGGTACTCGGCGCTGCCGCGCATATTGGAGCCGGTAACAATCTGCGCCTTTATGCTTTCCGCAAACTGTGCGGCAAGCTGTTCTGCCGCAAGGGCAGGCTCTGCCGGGAGCTCGAACCGCACGGCGCGCAGCGGACGCGCACCAATGGCGATGCGGTAATCTCCGGTCTCCAACCGGGCAGCGGCGCAGGTCAGCACCGGAATATCGGTCTGACTGTTGCGCATCGACTGGTAATAGAGCTGCATCGGTGTCTTTTTTACGATCAGCCGCACCAGAACATCCCGGTCATAGGGGCGCTGGGCATATTTATTCAGCGGCAGGATACCGCCTTTGTACAGCTCTACATCACAGTCCATGGCTAGGAACATGGTCAGCACATCCGAAAAACCGAACCGGCTGTAAATGCTGCCGCCCACGGTCGCCAGATTGCGCAGCTGCACGCCCACGATATGGCGCACAGTCTCCCGCATAGCACCATGAGTATAGGCGGCAAGCCCCGGATGCTGCTCCAACTGGCGCAGGGTGACCATAGCACCGATGGAAAAGCTATCCTCGGTCTCTTCAATGGTATCCAGTCCCAGACCGGAAAGGTCGATGGCGGTGCCGACATTGATGGTTTCCATCTTTAGCCAGATCATGCCGCCCAAAATGCGGTTTGGCTTTTTCTGGTTCAGCTGCCACGCTTCCTCCAGACTTTCTGCCCGCTTATATTCTCGGATCGTCATCATGTGCAGTACCTCTCTTTTCTATCGCTGCGATATCTCTTCTTTTATTTTAGCACAGCTTTCGGTATAATACTATTATAAAATGCTGCTGAAGGAGTGTTTTTGTATGAAGAAGTCGCTTACGGTCGGCTGTGTGATCATGGCCTCCGGGTTGAGCCGCCGGTTTGGCGCAAATAAACTGCTGGCAGATTTTTGCGGCCAGCCCATGCTCTGCCGGGCTTTTGCCGCCACTGCCACACCCGGTATCGCTGCCCGCATCGTGGTGACCCGCTCGGAAGATGTACAGGCACTGTGCAGGACGCAGGGTGTCCCGGTGCTGCTGCACAGCCTGCCCGGCCGCAATGATACCGTTCGGCTGGGGCTTTCGGCGCTGCTGGAGCAGCTGCCGGAACTGAGCGGCTGTATGTTTCTGCCCGGGGATCAGCCCCTGCTGCGCCGGGAGACGGTAGAAGCCATGACAGAGCGCTTTTGCCACGAACAGACATCCCCGGCAGAATGGCAAAAAGAAACAGAACGGGAGATCTTCCGTCTGGGTGCCGTGGCCGATAACGACCCAGCACCGCTTGTTGGAAGTCCCGTTCTGTTTGGAAGCAGTTTTTTTTCGGAACTGCTCACCCTGCCGGAAAACAAAGGCGGCAACGTACTGCTCAAAAAGTACCCTGCGCAGGTACGCACGGTCTGTATTGCAGCCCCTATGGAGCTGCTGGATGCGGACACCCCGCAGGTGTTGCAACAGCTGGAAGCCCTTGCCCGGCTAAAAAACTAAGTTTTACTCTGCCATATCGTTCTTGGGCAGCAGAATGTTCAGCAGGATCGCCACAAAGGCGGCCGGAACGATGCCGGACTCGCCGCAGATCAGCTGGAGAGCCTGCGGTGCCTGTGCCAGAATGCCGCTGTTGGCACCCATGCCGTAGCCCACGCCCAGTGCCACGGACACGATGGTCAGGTGGCGCGGAGTCATCTTTTCCTTGGTGATCAGCTGGATGCCGCTGACCACGATGGAAGAGAACATCATAACGGCAGCACCGCCCAGAACGGCCTGCGGCATGATGGAGATCAGCGCGCCCAGCTTGGGGATCAGGCCGCAGAGGATCAGGAACACAGCGCCGGAAGCCAGTGCCATGCGGTTGACCACCTTGGTCATGGCCACCAGACCCACGTTCTGGCTGAAGGAGGTGTTGGGCAGCACGCCGAACAGTGCGGCAAAGGTAGAGCCGAGACCATCACAGATGACGCCGCCGGACAGCTCCTTATCAGAGGGCTCACGGTTCATGCCGCCTTCCATCACGCCAGAGATATCGCCCACCGTCTCCACTGCGGTAACGATGAACATGATCAGCACCGGCAGGATCGCACGAGCGTCAAATACTACCTTGACCGGCATCAGCTTGGGCACTGCGAACCAGGAAGCCTGCGCCACCTTGCTCCAGTTGAGCACCCATGCCTTGGTGAACTCTACGCCATCAGCAGTCACGCCAGTGGTGGGCAGTACCAGACCCATAATGAAAGCAACTACATAACCGGCCAGAATGCCGATGAGGATGGCAGAGGAGCTGAGGAAACCGGTGGTCCAGTGTTTGAAGAACAGGATGACTACCAGCACGAACAGTGCCAGCAGCAGGTTTTCCACAGAGCCGAAATCCTTGGCCTTGTTGCCACCGCCGAAGGAGTTGATACCTACCGAAAT